>Ga0194131_10001471_pt1 | contig 40178 bp, 36 predicted proteins | sample TA2KigO120mmetaG_FD_148631 | JGI IMG/M metagenome (GOLD analysis project Ga0194131, IMG submission 148631) | Freshwater microbial communities from Lake Tanganyika, Tanzania - TA2015053 Kigoma Offshore 120m | ecosystem: Environmental > Aquatic > Freshwater > Lake | place: Tanzania: Lake...
GGAGGCGAGAAAGCGTCGCGCCGGTTCGCGGACCGCGGTCGACTCCGCACGAGGACCAGCCGCCATCGCGCACGAGCGCACGAAGCGTCGCCAGTGGGGCGGCGCGGCATTGCGCGTGAAGAGACCTGCGCACGCTCCTGCGCCGCGGCGACTGCGGCCCAGACGGTGCCCTGGGGATCGCCATCCCGCGCCGCACCCGCCGCGAGGCTGGCGAGGATCACCTCGCGCACGGAGAGCAACGCCAGATCGCCGGCCACGAAGTCGTGGAACCCGTCGGACCACCGCATCTGCTCGACGCAGCATACGGGCAGTGAGACCTCTTCCCCGGGGGGCACGATCATCATCCGGGCAGCGACCCGGTTCTGCTTGCCGCCGACCATCTCGTCGCCCACGTCGACGATTACCTCGCGCTCATCCCGGTTGGTAAGACGGAGTGATTGGACACTCGGACTGGTCTGCTCCTTGATTGTCACCATCCCTCGCGCAAGCGACTCGGCGACGGGAACGGGGCCGTCCGCCGTCTCCGGCAGTGTGGATGTCAGCGGCAGGACTCCCAGCGAGCCATGGGTCGCCGGGATGCCCGGCCGGAGCGCGGCGAGCGCCTTCAGGAAGATCTCCTGCGCGCTGGACTCCGTCATCGCCGCGCCCCTCCACGGTCGCCCGCGCCGATCATACGCCGACGCGCGTGCTGGCCGTTCAGGCTCCCGTCGCGTCCAGGCGTGCGGTGGCGTCGGCGAGGAGAGCCGGAACGTCGCTCACGGTGACGGTGTGGACGCCCGAATCCCCCTCCAGTGCCGGAAAGAGGAGCGCGATCGTCTCCACAGCGGTGCCGGGCAGCGCACGGGTCAGCGCCAGGGCGTAGAGACCCACCTGGAACCGGTGTTCGGCGACCCGCGCGGCGAGCATCGCACCGGTCACCCGATCAGTCTTGAAGTCGATGATGCCGACCCGCCCCGGCGCGATCTCGTAGAGCAGGTCGATCCGCCCGACGACCACCCGATCGTCCACCGGAATGGCGACGTCGTACTCCCACCAGCGACGCGGCGCGGCCAGGGCGACGCGGAGCGCCGGACTCGCCACGGCGCGACCGGTGAGATCGCGGACGTAGGTGAGGTCCGTCGGCGTCGGTGGCTGCGACGCGCCCGTGCCAGCCCCGACCTCGGCGAGCGCCTGACGCGCGGCGGCCTCGGAGCCCTGCCCATCCCGGGCGCACAGCGCAATTGCGCGGTGCACCGCCTCGCCCAGTTCCGTGGCGGCACGGTTGGAGCGCGGTCGGGTGATTGGCCGCGGCGCAGGTTCCTCCGGATCCGGATCGTCGGTCGGCGAATCCATTCCCGGCACATCCGAAGGCACCAACTCCGGTTTCCCATGAGCGCCGAGCGCGGTGGTCGCGACCGTCGCTGATCGGGCCGCGGTGGCGATCATCGCCTGGCGCTCCGTGACCCACGCCTGCTCGTCCGCGCGATGAGCGTCGATCGCGGCGGTGTCGGGTGCGGTAGGTGACGGGGAGTTGGGCGCCTCGACGGCCGACGGAGGATCCGGGGTCCGGTCGGTCCAGAGCATCGGCTCGATGCCGAGCAGGCGGGGCGCAATCCGGTCGGCGTGAATCTCGGGATTGTTGCCATTCTCCTTCCGGTGAAGAGAGAGGATGAGGTGCTCCTTCGCCCGCGTCGTCGCAACGTAGAGCAGGCGCCTCCGCTCGGCATCCTCGTGCTGCCTCTCACGCGCGGCCGTCACGGCGAACCCCTCGGTCTCGAACGAGACCCTCTGAGTGCCCACGCGGACCTCGCATCGTCCCTGGCCGTTCCGATGCACCCAGGCCGACCGGGACGGATTCGCCCTGGCATTGCCGAGACCGCACAGCATCACGACCGGGAACTCCAGCCCCTTCGCGCCGTGCATCGTGCGGATCTGGACGGCATCCTCGGCGTCGGGATCCGGCTCGTCCGGCAGGAGGATGTCGGTCCGGAACACCTCGTCGAGATCGCGGAAGTCCTCCCGCTGCAGATCCTCAATCCAGTCGATGAAGGCACGAAGGCCGATTCGACCTGTCGCGGCGAGTGCCTGCGCCCGGGCGGCGACGTAGCGCAGGCGCCGCATCGCCTCGTGGGGATGGGGAGACGCCAGGGCGTGAACGGCGAGCAGACGCTCCTCGATAAACCGTTCGATCAGGGCCGGCGCGGGGAGATCGGCGCGGCGCCAGTGGTACGTGCGGAGGCCCTCCATCGCCGCGGCGACGCGTCCGATCGCGGGATCGCCCGACGACATCAGGTCCGGACGCGACGGCAGGTAGGCGAATCGTCCGTTCGCCTCGCGCCAGCGCAGGAGATCCCGATCGGAACATCCGAACGCGGGCGTGCGCAGTGCCGCGACGCAGGCGACCTGGTCGCTCGCATCATCGATCGCCCGCAAGCAGTTGAGCAGGTCGCGCACCTCCTGGGTTTGGAGCACGAGTGTGCCGCTGGCGACGCGATAGGGGATGGCGGCGGCGTCGAACGCGCGCTCGAGCGCGGGCAGGCTTACGCGCGTCGGGATGAGCACGCACATGTCTGCGAAGCGGGCCAATCGGCCCCCTTCGCCGTCCACGCGCCACTGCCCTTTCGCGGTACGGATGGAGGCGACGGCGAGTTCGGCCTCCGCGCCCCGAGCCTCGCCGATGGTCGGATGCGTCCTGCCGGCGACGATGACCCGCGCGCCGCCCTCGGGTCGGTGCGGCGGCGGCAGCAGATCGACGTACGGTGGCTGGGTGCCCGGCTGATGGGCGAAGTCCTCGAGGAGCAGTGCGTTGACGAAGCCAAGGATCGTCCGCGTCGAGCGGAAGTTGGTCGCCAGGGTGAGGCGGTTTGCCTCTGGAAACCGCGCGCGCACCGCGTCGTAGAGGGAGAGGTCGGCGCGCCGGAATCGATAGATGGATTGCTTCGGGTCGCCGACGATGAAGAGGCGGCCGGAAGCGGGTGCCGCGTCCTGCCAGGGTTCGTGGAAGTCGATCGGATCGCGCGAGGTCAGGCGCCAGACGATCTCGGTCTGGAGCGGGTCGGTATCCTGAAACTCATCAACGAAGAAGAGATCGAAACGGGCGCGCGCGGCATCCCGCGCCTCGGGCCGATCGCGCAGCAGGTCGCGCGCTCGTACCAGGAGATCGGTGAACGTGACCCGCCCACGTCGTCCCCGGTCCGCGAACGCCTCGCGGAGCGCTGCGGTGAGCGCCGGCAGGAGCGCGAGGAGGGCGCAGCGCCGCCATAGTGATTGTGTCTCAGCCAGACGATCCCGCTCCCTCGTCAGGTTGGACTTGATGGACGCCAGCGATCCGCGCTTCCAGTTCTTCGCATTTCCGGCTGTGGCGCGCAGGTCCAACCGCACCAGCGCCGCGAGCGCGGCGATCTCTTCATCGACCTCGAGGAGCAGCCTGGCGATAGGGCGCAACTCCCGCAGGCGGACGGCCATCGGGTCGGCGTCGTGGAACGCCTGCCCGACGACTTCCTCGCTCGTCTGTTCGGCGAGGAAAGCGCCGATCTGCCGCGCCACGGGGATCGGATCGATCCACGGCGGCGGTGGAGGCCAGGCATGATCGCTCCCGATGAGCGCATCGAGATGCTCGTCCAGGCGATGCGCCAGCGCGGTCAGGTGTGTGAAGGTCATCCCGAGCGCCAGAGCCCGTCCCAGCCCCTCGCGCAGCGGGGCACTGCTCTCTGCCTCCTCGATAACCCACCGCCGGAACCGCTCCCGGAACTCCACCTCACTCTCGATCTGTTCAAGGACCTGGAAGCCGGGCGGCAGCCCCGCGCCCAGCGGATCGGCCGCGAGCAGTCGATTCGCGAAGCCGTGGATCGTCTGGATCGCGGCAAGGTCGACATCTTTCGCTGCGTCGGCCAGACGCGACCGTTCCGCCTCCGTTCGAGCAAGGTCGTTCGCCGCCCGCTCCAGTTCCCGTCGTGCCCGCTCGCGCAGCTCGGCCGCGGCGGCTTCCGTGAAGGTAATCGCGGCCAGCCGCGCCATCGCGGTGAGGCGGCCGCGCGCGATCATCGCGACAATACGCCCGACGAGCGCGGTCGTCTTGCCCGTGCCGGCGCCCGCCTCGACGAGCATCGTTGCATCGAGATCGTCGTGGATGCGCGCGCGGGCCGCGGCATCGGGGAGGGGCGACCTCACGCTCCAACCTCCTCGTCCGGAGGCTCAGGCCGATCGTCGCCGCCAGGCGCCAGGTTCAGGAACGGCTGGACCTTCGGGTCGGCCTGCTTTCGCTCCCAGCCGAGGTCGCGGCCGGCCGGGCAGACGCGATCGTACGGGCAGTAGCGGCAGTTCTCGAAGCTGGAACGATCCTCTTCTCCCGGTACCTGGGGAAAGCTCCCCGTGGCGATGCCCGTCGCGATCTCGGAGAGGACGGTGCGAAGCCGCGCGTCCACGTCGGCGCGCTCGTCCACCCGGACGGATTTGAACTCCCCCCGCGCCGTGACGAGCGCGTAGCGCGCCCCGATCGACTCAACACCGCGGAGCGCCGCCCGCACAGCCTCGCGGTAGAGCGCGAGTTGCAGCGTCTGCCCGCCCTTGACCGGATCCTTCTCCAGCTCCTTGTAGCGGTCGGCCCCGGTCTTGTAATCGTGGACCTCGGCGCGGCGGCCGTCCGCGGAGAGGTCGACGCGATCGATGCGCCCGCGGAACGAGAGATGCCCGCCCGGGACCTCGATAACCACCGGCGGCCATGTCGTGTCGTCGCCGCCGAAGGTCTGCTCGGTGTAGCGCGGTTGTACACCTCGTTCGGCGCGGTCTCGCGCGTCGTACCGCAGGTAGGTGGACAGATCCGAGCGCAGGGTGGACTGCTCGTTGGTCCAGGCGACGGTGCTGCCGACCGCACCGACACGCACGATGTGGCGGTCGAGGATCGCGACGAGACGCCGCCACTCGGAGGGCTCGCTCGGGTCGCCGGCACCTTGCGCGGACGGCAAGTTCCTGAAGAACTCATCCAGCACGTCGTGGTAGAGGCTCCCACGCTCGAGCGCATCGATCGTCCAGATCTCCTCGGTATCGCGCGTCTCCCGTACGCCGAGGACGCGGCCCAGGAAGTACCGGAACGGGCAGGTGGCGTACATCTCGATCGCGGTGGGTGCGACGGGTGTGGTGGTGGCGAGGACGGCGGCGATGAGGCGACTCGGCCCCACGCCACCATCGAAGTCGGTCAGCATCGCGGTGCGCCGGGAGTCGCTGAGGTCGAGTCCGCGCGCGAGGGGGAGGTCGGGCCGGTGCGCGATCGGGTGCGCCCTCGCGTGGGCCCTCGCCCTCGCCACCTCGATCCGACGTCGGTCGTCCAGGTTCAGCGGCGTCTCGGCAGCCCGCGCCGACCCGGCCGGAGATCGGAGCGTCGTGAGCCAGGCCGGGGTCCGCTCCTCTTCGGAGAGGGCGAGGAACCGCTGGCCGTCGAGCGGTGCGCCGTGAAGCGCCGAAGCGACCTCGATCAGGTAGCGCGAGGGGTTCGTGACCCGGCCGCCGATCGTATCTGGCATCGAGAGGATCACCTGGCCATCCAGATGCGCGGCCGTCGCTAGCGCGGCGACGAAGGCGCGTCGCTCGCTCGCCCGGCGCTGCACGGTCAGATGGAGCGGATCTGGTCCGCCGGCGGGAAAGAATGGATCGTTGGGCGGCGCGGCCGGGAATTGACCTTCGACGAGCCCAAGGATCTGGACGCGATCGAAGCTGAGCCCGGCGACGTTCCCGACACGTCCGACGAAGACGCCGCCTCCCAGGTGGAGACGCGGCAGCGTCGTGCCCCGGAGTGCCTGCTCCAGGTCGGAGAGGAACTCGACAAAGGGGACCCTGTGGTCGGCGAACCGGTTGTGAGCCGTCAGACCCCGGACGCATCGCTCGACCGCGGCCGCGGCGACACGCCAGCGGGGCGACCAGTCGCCGGTCGAGCCGATCGTCGTACCAATGAGGGCGAGCGCCGCCTCCACGTGATCCGACCAGGTGCGGTCCGGCGGCGCCGCGCAGGCGGCGGCAAGGTCGCCGACGATCGCCACGATTGCGTCGGCGCTCTGCGCGTCGCGCTCGAGCGCGCGCGCCATCCCCTCGCTCGCGTCATCGCGCGCCAGCGACTGACGGGCGCGCTCCCGTATCTCCGCGGCCAGCGTCCGCAGTTGCTGCTGCCACGACGCCGCCCCGCGCACGATGCGCGCCTCGCGGGCCAGCCGTGCCCACACCGGTGCGTCCGGGAACTCCCGGGCGCGGTGCGCTGGCGGACGGGTCTCGAGCCAGCCGAGCACGCGATCGATTACGAAGTCTTCGGCGCCGAGCGCGAGCACGCCCAGGAGCGCCCGGCCGGGCCGGGTCTCGGCCAGAGGATCGCCCTCCGAGGTGTAGCAGGGAACATCCGCGCGGGCGAGCGCATCGACGAGGAGCGCGCGGTATGGGTCGGACTGGCGGTAGAGGATGGCGCAGCGATGGAACGGCGCGCCCCGTTCAGCATGGGCGACGAGCGCACGGACCGCGATGCGCACTTCCTCGGCCGGGTCCGGCACTCGCCGGATCGCCCGCCGCGGGGGAAGCGTTGGCTCTCCGGCCGCGGGTTCGATCCGCGCCTCGGTGATGCCACAGGCTCGAGCGAGCATTCGCGCGTGGAGTCGCTCCGGATCGTCCTCGGCCGGAACGCCATCGATCGCCACGAACGCCGCGCGCATCGGCAGCCAGCGCGCGAGCGCAGCAAGGAGGCGAATCTGTCCGGCGTAAAGCCGGGTCGGGAAGGCGAGGACGATCGCCCCGAGTGCGGCCACCGCGGGCGGCACGGTCGCGGCGCTCGCAACCCGTCCCGCCGCGCGCCGGAGCACCTCCGCGCGATCGACAACCCGCGCCATCTCGGCATCGAACGTGCGATACGCCCTCAGCGCCGCGCGCGCGGCGGGGACAATCTGCTGCGCCTCGATCTGTGCCGGGTCGGCCTCGGCGCGGCGCAGTTCGCGGAAGAGGGAGCGCGCCGCGGCACGCAGATCGACCCCGCTGACTTCGGCGAACTCGGCCTCGCCGGCGATCGCGTGCCGGACGAGCGCGTTCTCGATCTCTGGGGTGAGCGGCTCGTCGGCGCCTGGCAGTCCGACCAGTTCCGAAGCGAGCGCGTCGATCGTCAGAACTCGGACCCCGACGCAGCCCACCCGACCCGCCGCAATGACGATCTCACGCGTGGCGACGTAGTTGGCGGCCAGGATCGTGACCGGAGCGATCGGATCGCGCGACTTGAGCTCTCTGAGCGTGTCCAGGACCCAGCGGATGCCCGGCGCGCCGGTCTGGTGCATTGCGATGCGCGCATCCGCCGGCGATGAGGCGTTCACGTAGCGCAGGATACGGCACGGTCGCGACAGCTAGGCTGTCGCATACGCCCGAGCCGTCACACGCGGAACTCGCCCACAAGCCGTGGCCTGAGGTGTCGATTTCGCGTCGGCTCGTTCGACGTATCGAGTGAGGGCTGGAGAGACCATCCCTTCAAGAGCGATGAAGGAGATGGTCCCGTGCGCGTGATGGTTATCGTGAAGGCGAACAAGGATTCGGAGGCCGGCGTGATGCCGACGGAACGCAGCTTGCCGAGATGGGCGCGTACAACGAGCAGCTGGTGACCGCCGGCATCATGCTGGCCGGCGACGGCCTGCACCCGAGTTCGCGCGGCAAGCGTGTCCGGTTCGGCGGCGCGTCGCCGACCGTGATCGACGGCCCTTTCGCAGAGACTAAGGAGTTGATCGCCGGTTTCTGGCTCTTGGAGGTCCGATCGATGGATGAAGCGGTTGAGTGGCTCAAGCGCGCGCCGTTCCCGGCCGGCGACGAAGTAGAGATCCGTCGGGTTTTCGAGGCGGAGGACTTTGGCGCCGAGTTCACGCCGGAACTAGGCGCCCAGGAGCAGCGCCTGGTCGAGGAGATCGCCCGCTAGCGCGGCGCCTGACCTCGACGCGGCGGTCAGCAGGGGGGAGCCTCCCGGCCGATCCGTCCCCGACGCCCCACGTCCTGTAATGGCCCGGTGGAGCGGGAGGCGACCCATCGCGCGATCGAGGCGATCTGGCGGGTCGAATCGGCTCGCCTCATCGGCGCGATCGCGAGGGTCGTGCGCGATATCGGCATGACCGAGGAGCTCGCTCAGGATGCTCTCGTGCTCGCCCTCGAGCAGTGGCCTCGCGATGGCATCCCGCGAACCCCGGCGCCTGGCTCACCGCGGCGGCCCGGCACCGCGCGATCGATCTCGTCCGCCGCCACGCGACGTTCGACCGGAAGGCCTAGGAGATCGGGCGCGACCTCCAGATCGAGGAGGCCCGCGTGCCGGACTTCGCCGCGGCTGCCGACGACGAGATCGGCGATGACCTGCTGGCCTCATCTTTGCAGCCTGCTACCTCGCGCTGGCGATCGATGCGCGGGTCGCTCTCACGCTGCGGGTCGTCGGCGGCCTTCGGACCGACGAGATCGCGCGCGCGTTCCCCGTACCCGAGCCGACCGTGGCCCAGAGGCTCGTCCGTGCCCGGCGAACGCTGCGCCGCGAGCAGGTCAGGTTCGAGGTTCCCACGGGCGACGATCTCCGGGCACGTCTGCCGGCGGTCCTCGAAGTGATTTATCTGATCTTCAACGAAGGGTATGCCGTCACATCGGGCCGCGAGTGGATGCGACCGCAACTCTGCCGGGACTCGCTGCGCCTGGGACGGATACTTGTCGGGCTGATTCCTCGGGTGGTCGAGGTGCACGGCCTGGTTGCGCTCATGGAGACCCAGGCCTCGCGCGAGCGCGCGCAAACTGGCCCGGATGGAGCGCCGATCCTCCTCGGCGACCAGAACCGGGCACTCTGGGATCCGCTGCTCATCCGCCGGGGTCTCGCCGCGTTGCACCGTGCGGGAGCGCTCGTCGAGTCGGCCGGACCGTACGCGCCCCAGGCCGCCATCGCGGCGTGTCACGCCCGCGCCCGCACGCTGGACGAGACAGACTGGACCCGCATCGCCGCGCTCTACGGCGAACTCGGTCGACTCACCCCGTCCCCGGTCATCGCCCTGAATCGTGCCGTCGCCATCGCCCGAGCGACCGGTTGGGAGGCTGGCCTCGCGACCGTGGACGGCCTCGCCGATGATCCAACGATGCGGGACTACCCGGCGTACCATGCGGCACGCGGCGATCTGCTCGCCCACCTGGGTCGGTACGACGAGGCGCGCCAGACGCTTTCCCGTGCGTCCGCCCTGACACGGAACGACGCCGAGCGCGCCGCTCTCGCGGCAAGGATCGCCGACCTGACCGCCGTCCCTAAAGGAGCGCCCATCGGTAGCCCGACCCGACCCGGCTGAGCCGCCCCCAGGCCGGGAACGGCGCGTGTGAGTACGTCACCAGCGCGTTACGGGCGACCGCCTCGGCGAGCAGTCGCTCGCGGGACCGTCGTCCGAGGACGGGATCGCGGTCGGGCGAGAACCAATCGAGATGTTCGACCTCGCATGGGAAGTGGAAGAGGTCACCCGTGAAGAAGGCGATCTCGCCTCCGACGATGACACGGATGAGGGAATGGCCTGGGGATTCGCCCGGAGCGTGGATCATCGCCACCCCCAGGACGATCTGCCGATCGCCGTCCACGAGCTCCAGGACGCCGTGCCGATGGAGTCCACCCAGATGAGTCGCCGAAACGCTGAGCGTGCGGAAAGTGCCGGCCTCGACCGCGTCGGCAGACGCGCCCACCGCGGCCTCGTAGTCGGCGCGACCGATAAGATGCCGCGCCCGCGAGAAGCGCAGACGATCGATCCGGCGATGTGGTCGCCGTGGAAGTGGGTGAAGAGGACGTGCGTGATCTCCTCCGGACGGACGCCCAGAGTTGTCAGACCGGCCACTACTCCCGGCGTCCGGCGGAACCTCGGCGGCATCCAGGGTGACAGCGGACCGGGATCGTCGAGCCCCGTGTCGACGAGGATGCGGTAGCTGCCGATCTGGATGAGGCCGGTGTAGTGGTTGTTCTCGACGTAGCCAGTCGCATCGGCCTGCGGCAGCGCGGCACGCCACTCCGCCTCGGGCGCATTCAAACGTGGATGCCAGCCGCCAAAGCCATCGTCGATCTGGCTCAGGGTCGCGGCACCCAGGCGTATGGTCGAGACGAACGGCGCGGACGCGTTCATCGGCGCGATCATACGTCGGTCATCGGACCGGTGTCGCGAGGCGTCCACGCGCTACTCAGAACTGAGATGTGTGGTGACGGCGCACCCGAGGCCGGAGATGGACAGGTCTCCGCTCAGGCGGTGCTCGGCCAGGCCGCGAACGGGCCGGTCATCGTCGCCAGGTCGAGTACGGGAATGCTCTCCTCACGGGCGGCCGCCGAGTCACGCTCTGGAAAGACGAAACCCCACGACGCGAAGAACAGCCGGGCCCGCAGATCGGGGGCGCGCTCCCGCATCTCCAGGAGAGTCGGCAGACGATCCTCGACGAACCAGACATCGGCAAAGGCGACGCCGTTGGCCTGAGCGAGATCGCGCAGGACATCCCATTTCTCGCGCCTCGGCTCCTCCTTGCCGATCACCCGGTCCGGTGGCATGTGGACCCCCTGCCCGGTCAGGAGTGCCTCGAGGAACGGCTTCCCCTTCGTCGAGATGATGTACACGGGCAGCTCGGTTCGAGTGAGATCAGTCAGCCAGCGTACCACGCCGGGGTAGAACCGGTGACTGCGCAGCCAGCCGGCCAGGTCCCCGGCTATCCATCGATCGCGCGCACCATCCAGCGCCAGCGTGAGCCGACGCCGATCGAGGCCGTGGGAGGCGAGATAACGGTCGCGCGCCGTCGCCCAGGTTCGCGCCTGGCGCAGTGCCCGATCCTCGGATCCATCGCTCTCGGCGAGCATCCCGATCAATGCGACCATCTCCCACCCGGACTCGACCGCGGGACGGAGCCCGGCGAACCGACCATGGAGCGCGTCGGGAACAGTCTTCCCGGTGACATCGGCCAGGCCCCGTCGCGCACTCTCGAAGAACTCATCCATGCCGTCGCAGAGGACGCCGTCGAAGTCGAGCGCGAGCAGGCGCGGGACCATACCGCCTTCCTACCGGGGCAGTGCGCGCATCCGGTTGTTCCGGGCACCGTGCTCAACCTCAGCCAGGCCGAGCGCCTCGAGAACGGGCGGCACGTAGACGCCGAAGCGCCCGCGCAGGCATTTCTTCAAGCCGTACCACCCACCCACGGGGTTGTCCGCCGCGCGTCCCCACGCCTCGACCGTTCCCGCCGGCGGTTCCTTCTGCTCGTCGGTGCCGCCCAGAGGGACCCAGTCCCCCCGCGCGAGGAGCATGGCGTGGAGATCCTCAATGCAGCGCAGGTCGTAGCGCAGTTCGGTCGTACCCACGCGGCACACCAGCGCCGGTGGCTGCGCCACAGGGTCGCGGTACATGGTGAACGCGGATGAGCCCGGCGGGGTGGTGAGCCGCCAGGGATCATCGCGTGTACTCGTACCCTCCGCCATGTGCCCTCCTTTCCCAGCCGGCCCGGCCCGATGGCCCCGGCCGACCGGCGTCTGACGCCGGTGTCGCCGCCTATTATCGGCCGTCCGATCGCGCGACCCTGCCTGGGGTAGACTGCACCGCGGAAGCGATGATCTGCGAAGTCTCTCACGGCGGTTGGCGCGCGCGTGTCGGCGGGGCGTTCGCCGGCGCTGGCCATGGATAGCGCCGCACCGATGCCGCGATTCCTCATGTTCTCGAAGTACCTCAACGCACTGTCGATCGGGCAGGTCGGCGAGACGGTGCAGTCGCTCGGGTTCGACGGCGTGGACCTGACGGTGCGTCCGAACGGTCACGTCTTGCCCGAGGATGCCGTGCACGCGCTGACGCCGGCAGTGCGGACGCTGGGGCAGGCGGGTCTGGTCGTGCCGATGATTACCACCGCGATCACATCAGCCCACGATCCCCACGCCGAGGCGATCGCCCGAGCGGCCGCGGAGAGCGGCGTGCGCGCGCTCAAGCTGGGGTACTGGCGATACCGCGGGTTCGGACAGCTCCACGTGCAAATCGATGAAGCGCGCCGCGATCTCGACGGCCTGGCTGCGCTGGCGCGGCGATACAACGTACGCTTCTGCATCCACACCCACTCCGGGTCATCGCTCTCCGCGAGCGCGGCCGTCGTGCGCATCCTGCTGGACGGCTTCGATCCCGCGCTGCTGGGCGCCTACGTCGATCCGGGCCACATGGCCGTCGAGGGCGGTCTGGCGGGGTGGCGCCAGGAACTTGAACTGATCGGCGATCGCGTCTCGCTTGTCGCGGTCAAGAACTTCGCATGGTTTCACGATCCGGATCCGGCCACGGGACAACCGCGCTGGCACGTGAAGGTGGTGCCGCTCGCCCACGGGCTCACCCCCTGGCCAGAGGTGATGGCGAGCCTCCGCCATCTCCGATACGACGGCGACTTCTCCGTACACAGCGAGTACGGCGGCGATGAGAGCTGGCAGCGTCTCGATCACCCCGCGCTCCTGGCGCAAACGCGACGCGACCTCACCTATCTCCGCGGACTCTGACGCGCCGACGGGGGAACGCCACCATGGTCAGACGGATCCGTGCCGCGTTCGTGGGAGCCGGCAACCGTGCCTTCAGCGCTCACTACCCGACGGTGGCGCGTCTGGCCGATGAGGTGGATCTGGCCGCGGTATGCGAGTTCGATCCGGCCCGGCTGGCCCGCGGTGCCGACCTATTTGGTCTCCCGCAGGAGCGGCGCTACAGCGACCTCGGGCACATGCTCGCCGAGGTCCGTCCGGAGCTGGTCTACGCGATCATGGGTCCGACGTTCGTCCGGCCGGTGGCCGAGCGCTGCCTGGCGGCTGGCGCGCACGTCGTGCTCGAGAAGCCGCCGGGTGCCTCGGTCGCGGACGTGGAGGCGCTGGCGCGCGCGGCGCGGTCGGCCGGTCGCCAGGTGATCGTCTGTTTCCAGCGCCGTCACGCGGCGGTAGTCCAGGAGGCACGGCGCCGCATCCTCGCGCGCGGGCCGCTGACTATGTGCATCGTCGAGTTTCACAAGGATCTCGTGCCCTCGGGCCCGTCGCCGGATGGCATGACGACGCTGTGGGACGACGTCGTCCACATCATCGATCTGGCGCGTTTCCTCTGTGGTGGCCGTGTCGAGGCGGTGCACGCTTACCGCGACCGGCTCTTCACCGACTGGCCCTCCTGTTACAACGCGCTCGTCCGCTTCGACAACGGTGCGACCGCGATGATCAGCGGGAACCGCACCTCCGGTGGCCGTTTCCTGCGCGTGGAGGCGCATGGGCGGGAGATCGGCGCGTATATGGATGATCTGCCTCGGGCCGTGCGCATTCTCACCGACAACAGCCGGGTCGCCGAGGAGATCACCGGCGCGCAATTGTCCGGTTCGGAAGACCTGCCGACCTACGAGGGCGTGCTGGAGATGCACCGCCACTTTCTGGCCTGCTTGCGCGAGGGTCGCGCCGCGACCTCCTCGATTGAGGATGCGCTGGAGACGATGCGACTTGTCGAGCAGATCGAGCAGGGCCGCGGCGCGGGGATGGCACTGTCGTCGGTTGGCTGACCGGACGGCGCGGCGCCGTTGCAGCGGCAGAAGGGGGTGCGTCGCGCGATCGAGCCGGGGGAGAGAGGCTATGCCGGCGTAGACTGGGCGCGAAACGGGGGATCACGGCGATGGCGGCGCGAATCGGTCACGTCCACCTCAAGGTCAGCGATCTTGATCGAGCGCTGGAGTTCTACCGCGGTGTGATCGGCCTCGATCTGGTGCAGCTCGTCCCGGGGCAGGTCGCCTTCATGGCGTTCGGTGGCTATCACCACCACGTGGCCCTGAACGTCAGTCAATGGCGGGGCGCCCCGCCGGCCCCGGCGACGCACGCGGGGATGCTCCACGCCGCCTTCTCCTACCCGAGCCGGCAGGATCTGGGCGCGGCGTACCTGCGGGCCGTCGAGGCCGGCGTCCGAAACGCCTCCGGGTCGGACCACGGGATCACGGAAGCGATCTACTTCGACGATCCGGATGGGAACGGAGTCGAGATCTCCTGGGATTGCCCGCCCGAGCGGTGGCAGTACCTCGATGGCGGGCTCAACGTCGCGCTCGGCATCCCCTTCGATCCGAACGAGCGGTTCCTCGGCGAGGTGGCCGTGGAGCCGCCCGCGCTCCCCGCGACCGCGGATCGGGACTGGCAGCGGCCGTGGACGATCGGGCAGGGGCAGCGGTAGGAGTCGCCGTCGCTCCTCGCCAATGCTGGCGGCAAGCGTTGGGGTGTACCAGGCCAAGACGCACCGTGCGCGCCTGCTGGAGCGCGTGGAGAAGGGCGAGTCGATCAGCATCACGCGCCACGGTTGCCCGGTCGCGATGCTTTCCCCGCACGGTCAGCGTCCCTCCATATCCGGGACGCTCGTCGACGAGTTCCGTGCCCTTCACGCCCGCGTCCGGCCCGACCCATGCGGTGCAGGGGTACGGATGCGTCCCTCGGAGAGAGGGCTCCGAGGACGAGCACCTATCCATTACCCGGTACCCACTAGCCCGGACCGATTACGATCCCGGGCGCCGCGGCGCCCGGGCGGCTAGGATACGATGGTCGACGAGCGTCTCGACCCGCGTCAGCGCGCCAACGCGCGCAACTTCATCATCCACACCGCGCTCACCGGCGCGATCGAAGGCGGCATCGTTGCCTATATCCCGGTGCTGCTCGCTCGCCTCGGTGCGACCGCCACGACGGTCTCGATGCTCAACTCCGGTCTCGCGCTGGCCAGCATCGGCATGGCCCTGCCGGCCGGGCCGATCGTCGCGCGACAGCGCGATCTGATTGGCTACGTGAGCCGATGGATTCTTGTCATCCGCCTGATCTTCCTGGCGATCGCGCTTGTCCCGTTCTTCACAGGGTGGTGGGTGCCGTTTCTCATCGTCGCACTCTGGTCGCTCCACGGCATCCCCGCGGCTTTGGTGAACAACGGCTTCTTCGGCATTCTCGGCGAGGCAGTGCCACCACGCCAGCGCCCGCGGCTCAATGGCATCCGATGGGGGCTCTTCGGCGTTGTCGCCGCGGCGGTCACGGGCGTATTCGGCCTGATGTTGGACGCGATCGTCTTCCCGCTCGGCTACCAGATTGTGTTCGCCCTCTCCGCGCTGTTCGGCGCGATCGGCCTGATCTACTTCCGGCGGATCGCCATCCCGTCACTTCCTCACGTTGCCTCGGACGGACCCCTAGGCCGGCCGCGCCATCTCTTCTGGCCGCGCGGTGCCGGCCGGGAGTTTCTCGAGTTCCAGATCCTCACCGCCGTCCTGCGCGTCGGTCTTCACCTGCCGATCGGCCTGTTCAGCATCTTCTGGGTCAACGACCTGCTGGCCACCGACACCTGGATCGGCATTCGCTCGACAGTTGCGAATGGCGCGCTGGTGATTGGCTACTTCGGGTGGGGCTGGATCTCCGCGCGCATCGGGCACCGATGGACGCTGGGGATCAGTTCCGCCGGAATGGCCATCTACCCCATCCTGACCGCGATGGGGCCGACCGTCGAGTGGATGCTTCCGGCGGCTTTCTGCTGGGGGTTGTTCGTCGCCGGGGTCGACTTCGCGCTGGTCGAGGGATTGTTACGCGCATCACCAGCCGACCGGCGCGCCGAGTTCGTCGCCGTCCATCACTTCCAGGCGAACGTGATCGCCTTCATCGCGCCGCTCCTCGGCGCCTGGCTGACCGGCTACCTGACCATTCCGCAGGTGATGCTTCTCGCCGCAGGCTTCCACATCGTCGTCCTGCTGGCTGTGGTCCTGCGCCGGCCGGTCCCGCTCCCGCCATTGTCCGGCTGAGTCTTGTGGTCGTCGAGGTCGCGTTCCTCGTCCGCCGACGTCTCGGCGCATCGGCGGAATGTGCGCTTGATCCGCGGCCTCATCGGCTGGGACATCGAGTTCCGTGCGGCGATGATTGGAGTCGCATCGCCGAACTGGTCGACGCCGAGCCGATCCTGACGCTCGACAGGCGCCAGTTCGGTGTCGTGCGGCCACGCCACTGCGCCGCCTTCACTCTCCTGCCAGTGCGATTCCGGTTGACCGCACTGCCGTGCGATATCGATCTCGCGCGACAGCGGGGACGCTATTCAGACCGGATCGAACACCCTAGGTGGATGTCCGCAGGTTCCAGCGCAAGTAGTGTCGGATCGGGGCGCGCGAGCGGTCGCGCGCCGAAACGGCAATAGAAGTCGATCGTGCGGCGCGAAGGGGTCGCGGAGATGTAAAGCCCGGCCGCCCCGGCATCTCGCGCGATCGCCTGCGCCCGACGGAAGAGATCCGCGCCCAGACCGCGCCCCCTGTACTCCCGCCCGACGTGAAGCATCACCAGTTGACGCAGGTCCGGGATCGACGCGACTGGCTGGAGATCGACGACCGCGACCCCGGCGATCGTATCACCCTCCCACGCGCTGACGAACTGGCCGCCGGCTTCGTAGAGGGTGGCCAGGATCGGCGCATACGTTGGTTCGGCATCCGGTGGCCAGCCCGGAACCTCGAAGTGATAGGGCACCGGGATGAGAGTCCCCTCCTCGTCGAGGCGATAGAGACCGTCGATGGTTTCCCGACGATCGATTTCCCAGATGCGGGGTAACTCCTCGCGCGCGCGGGGGCGGACGATCATCGGTCGCCGCGACAACCCCCACCCTCCGCTGGGCTCCATCCTTGACCGCTCGCGCCCAACGGCCGTCCTTCGAGAGTCCCCGCGGAGTGGCGCCGGCTGGGGCGGCGGTTGACGGACATGGCGGGCAGTGTACGCGTGCATGATGGGTCGATCGAGGCGCCACCGCGCTTCTCCGTCCGTGCGGGGGTGGGGGGGAACCTCATGGCCACACGAGCGGCGCGTAACTCTCCGGCGGAACCAGCGTCGCCCCGGCGCTGCCGATATCACGTGGCCGCTGGTCGAAGAGGGGCAGCGATGTCTCGACACAGGTGCGGACAATCGCCATATCCGGGGTGATGAACTCATCGTGGTTGCCGTTCTGGAGCGTCTCCAGGCTGATCAGGCGAAGGGCGGCGGCGAGCACGATCAGACCGGCGAGCGCGGCCCAAAGGGGCGGCGTCCCACGGGGAATGCCCGGCCACCCGGCCCAGGCGGTGAGCCAGAGTGCGATGCCACCCAGCCAGAGCGGCGGGAGGATCGCCTGACGCACGCTCGCCAGCGTGATCGTGAGGCCTGCCCCCAGAGGAGGAGCGCGCCGAGCGCCGCGAAGGAGCGCCGCGGTGTCCCGAGAAATGAACCAGGCCACGCAGACCGGGGCGCGGCGGCCAAGGAGTGCGACACGGTTGCCTCGCGTTCCTCCATGGCCTGTGGGTCGGACCACGCTCGCGGAGCAAAGGCGCGGCCGCACACGAGCGCCGCGGCGACGAGCGCGACCCGGCGACAGGCAGGAGTGGTCCAGCGGGCCACTCGTTCCGGAACGCCAGTTCCGCGGCGACGAGCGCCACGAGCGCCAGGACCGGGAGGACTGCGGTCACGATCGCGCGGATCCCTTCCCCCACCGCGCAAAATCATCGCTGGCCTGGCGCGCGCCGTGCTGTGGGCTCCCGATGCAGTTGACCGGTTCGGTCGACAGAGCCGTTTCGGGGGACGGGCTGGAAGCCCCCGGTCCCGGAGATATCGCACCCGGAAGACCCGATCGCCGTGCGCTGACGGGATTTCTCCCGCGGCCGTGGCGACGACGCGACGGATGGGTTCAGGACCGCGGGCTTCCAATCCGCCCGGCACGCCCAGGGAGCTCGAGTTCCCAGCCTCGGTGGCACCGCGTGCGAACGCGCGACTGCCAGTTCGCCCGAACCTGCGCTGTCCGGCCGGAGCGACCGTCCATCCCCTGCACCGGCGCGCATCGGACACCCGCGGACGCCCCGATATACTGCCGCCGCGATGCGCGGCCGACGCCTGATCTCCTTCGCGCCGATGACGATGGAACTCCAGGAGTTCGACCTGCCGGACGCGCCCGGCGCGGGGCAGATCCTCGTCGAGGCGCGTACGACCGCCATCTCTGCCGGAACGGAGATCGCCAACTACCGGGGGATCACCACGCAGCGGCAGGCGGTGCGGGACTGGCGCGCCGAACCGTACCTGCCCGGGTACTCCCTGGCCGGTGTCGTCCGCGCGGTCGGGCCGGGGGTCGGCCGGTTCGCGATCGGCGAACGCGTGTGCGGGTGGGGTCCGCACGCCTCGGTCGCGATCGTTGACGCCGAGCGCTTCGAGCGGATTCCGGACGATGTCTCCTTCGACGATGGCGCGATGACCAGTCTCTGCATCATCGCGCTGAACGGTGTGCGCCTGGCACGTATCGCTCTGGGTGAGCGCGTCGCGATCGTTGGCGGCGGTCTGATCGGGCAACTCGCCGCCCAGTTCGCGCGTCTCTCCGGAGGTCGGCCGGTGGCGCTACTCGATCCGATCGAAGTGCGGCGCGAACTCGCTCTCGCCTGTGGCGCCGATCTCGCGATCGATCCCGACGGGGCCGACGTCGCGGAGAGGATCGCCGCCGCGACCGAGAGCCGGGGGTTCCGAGTCGTCTTTGAGGCGACCGGGAGCCCGCACGCCTTCACCCCGGCGCTGAAGCTTGTCGAGCGCCAGGGGCGGATCGTCGCGCTCGGATCGACCCGGGGGATCGTCGAGCAGTTCGACCTGTACGGCGATCTCCACTTGCGCGGCGTCACCCTCATCGGCGCGCACATGTCCACCGCGCCCGTCCACGAGACCCCGTACAACCCCTGGACGCCCGGGAACAACCGCGTGCTGGCGCTGCGGCTCATCGCCGACGAGGAATTGCGCCTGCAACGGCTCGTCTCGCACCGCGCAACGGCGGCGGAGGGCCCGGCCATGTTCCACCGCCTGGCCACCACGCGGGAGGCGTACTACGGCGTGCTCCTGCGGTGGGAGGCGGAGGCCGGCTGAGCGGGCTGGCGGTCCTCGGGATCGCCAGCATCCGCATCCTCGCTCTCCTCGATGAGGGAGACGGAGCCTCAGCGGTTCGCGACGGATCTCGTCGGTACAGGGATGGTCGCGAGCGTCGGTGCCGAGAGCAAGGTCCGCACCTACGCTCTTCCCATCCCTGGCGAGCGTGTCTCGTCCGTGAACGTCGCGGCGACGGATGTCAGGCAACCCTCACCCGCGGGGAGAGGGGACATGATGTCGGCCGCCGATCTCCGTGCGCAGAAGCAGCGGCGGTGGTCTGCACATCCGGATCCGCGTCGCGCTCACCAGCGCTCGCGGTGAAGGACCTCGTCGAGCCGGCGCCGGTTGACCGAGGAGGACGACGCCGACCGGGTGCACGCCCGCCGGGATTCCCAGCGCGGCGGCGAGGTCGGCTGGTTCCCGTACGCCGACGAACGACGCGGCGAGCCCCTCCTCCACCGCGGCGAAAAGCAGGAGCACGAGCGCCCCCCCGGCGTCCACGAACCACCACGGCGCGGAAAACGCGCGCTCGGCCTCTCTGGCTTTCCGCTTGTCCGCTTCGTGGTACCGCGCGCGATAGGTTGCCTCCTCCGCGCAGAGCACGACCTGAACGGGTGCACCGGAGAGGAATGGCGGATGACCCTTCGCCGTATACCACGCTTCCCCGGCGATCCGCGCCACCGCCTGCCGCGTGGCGGAATCCGTGACCACAACGAACGAGATCCCCTGGGCGTTCCCGGCCGTCGGCGCGCGGCGGGCCAGATCGATGAGGCGATCGACGGTCGCCGCGGGGACGGGATCGGCCGAGAAGGCGCGGACCATCCGGCGGCGCCGGACGAGATTTCTCAGCATGGCCGCGACGCGGAGAGGGGTCCTCGGCGCGCGGTGATTCCCGCATCCATCCAGAGCGGTGGCGGCGCGTCACTCCGCCGCCCGGTCACCGCGGGCCGATCCAGAGCCATCCACATTCGACGGTGCCGCCTGCCCATGTCGCCTCGCTCCGCGCGATCGCGCCGTCCGGTGCCGTGTCTCCCGTCCGTTCGCTGGGACAGTGTGCTGCGCTACCGACCATTCCGCGCCGGTAAGCCTATGCTTAGCCGAATGCAGAGAGAGGCCGAGGGCGCGGCGTCGTGAACCTCGAGGTGGGCTTCGACCCGAACTTTGTCGCGCTGGGACCGCTGGTGCTCGGGTGGCACGGCCTGTTCACGGCGCTGGCGGTCGCGCTGGCGGTGTGGCTGGCGCTCCGCCGAGCCGCGGCGTACGGATTACCGACCGACAAGGTCGGCGATCTCGCGGTCTGGAGCGTTCTGGGGGGTATGGTCGGCGCGCGGATCTTCCACGTGCTCGATCACTGGGATCAGTACGCGGCGCGGCCCCTGGAGATCTTCGCGGTCTGGCAGGGGGGCATCGCCGTCTACGGCGCGTTCATCGGCGGCGTCGTCACCGGACTCTTCCTCTGCCAGCGGATGGGTCTGCCGAAATGGACGATGCTCGATGTCGCCGCCCCAGCGATGCTCGTCGGCCAGGCGATCGGTCGACTCGGTTGCCTGAGCAATGGCGATGCGTGGGGCGGGCCGTGCGATGGCGCGGGGGTGCTCTGCCTCATCTACTCCCACCCGAACGCGCTCCTGCCGAACGATCTGCGCGGCGTTCCCACCCACCCGTATCCGCTCTACGAGATGATCGCGGTGGGGTTCACGCTGGCGGTCATCTGGTTCGCGCGGCGTCGACTCACCGCGCCGGGGCTGATCTTCGTCGTCGCCGGACTTGGCTACGCGATCACCCGGTTCACGCTCACCGTGTACCGGCAGGAGGCGCAAATGGCGTTCGGCCTCCAGGAAGCACAACTCATTGCGATCGCCACCGCGCTGCTCATCCTCGGCGGGCGCTTCCTGCTGTTCCGCCCCCGGGCCTGATCGGGCCCCGCCGATGCTCGGCCCGCACGACGGCCGGTCCGAAGCCGCTGTCGAGGTTGCCCGATCCCCGTGAGAACGCGCCGCCGGACCTGATTCAGCGCGCGAATCCCGTGCATGCTCGTGTGCGCGCGTGCGGCGCACGACGATCACCCTCCCTGAAACCCTGGTGGAGCGTTTCCAGCGCGAGGCCGATCGGCGCAGGACGTCGCTCTTGCACGCTGTTCGCGAGACGCTGGAGTCGCGTTTCGGGGGACCGACGCCTCCATCGTCACCCGCGCCCAGCGTCCTGAACACACGGACGATCGCGACGCTCGACCATCGTCACGTCTCGGTGGTGCGGCCTCTGCAAGGCGATCGTTTCATTCTCCTGCCCGAGCCGCCCTGACTTCGCTCCCGCCAGGGCGCCAAAGGCGGTACGATGCAGCCAGGAGGGAACGATGCCAGGGACCCGCGTGCTGTTCGAGAACGATCGGATCAAGGTGTGGGACATGATCGTGCCGCCCGATGAGGCGATGCCGGCGCACACCCACACCTTGCCCTACTTCTACACCGTCGTCGAACCGGGGGCGATGCGCTTCGGTGAGAGTTCCTGGCGCCCGCGCGATGGCGAGACTGCCTTCTATGCCATCGAGGCCGGTCAGCCGAAGCACGATCCGCGAATGGTGAACGAAGGGGCCACCCGCCACCGCGAGATCGTCGTCGAACTGAAGCTACGCCCGGTCAACGGGTACGACCACTCCAACGTCCACACGGGCGCCCGCCGCGACGGCACGACACCGCCCTCTGACGCTGTGGGAACCCATCGCCTGTTCGAGAACGACCGCGTGCGGGTGTGGGACCTGCGCCTGAAGCCGGGGGACCGCCTCGGCCGCCACATCCACAAGGTCGACAACTTCTTCGTCATGCTCTCGGGCGGCCTCATCCGGTTCGAGAACCCGGACGACTCCACCGACTTCAAGGACGTGCAGTTCGTCGACGACCGGGTGACCTTCGTCAACGTGCCGCCGGAGGGGAAGATCGACAACCGGCTCGAGAACATCGGAACGAAGGCGCACCGAAACCTGCTCATCGAACTCCTGGCCTGATCCGCTCCGCCGGAGCGGCGTTGCGCGAGGGGTCCAGCCTGTCTCTTGATTGCCCCAGGTGGCGCGACAGCGAACAATAGGTGCGTGCAACACGGATGGTGGCGCGATCCGCTCATCACCGAAACGGTGACCGCGACCCTTCTGGCGCTCGGTCTCTCCGCCGTGATCGGCGCGATCTACTACCTCACGACCGGGCATTCGCCCTGGCCGCACGTGTTCATCGGCTCGATGGCCGGGCTCGGCTTCGGCATCGCCGCGCTGGCACTGACCTCCCCGCGCCGTCAGAGGTAGATCGGTACGCGGGTGCGACCGGCGCCCCTCACGAAGGAGCGCCCACCTACGGCTACTTCTCGACGATGAGCACCGTCACCATGCCGAACATCCCGGTGGGTGTCTCGGCGTGGGAGAGGATGTGGCAGTGGAATGCCCAGATGCCCGTTTCATCCGGTTCGACGATCGCGTTTCATCGCTCGCCGGGGGCGATATTCAGCGTGTCGCACAGCCATGGCGGCTGCGGATAGCCGTCCTTGGCGATGACCTGCTGCGGGAACCCGTGCAGGTGCATCGGATGAATCATCGACCCCTCGTTCATGTACCGGATCAGGATCTTCTCGCCGACCTTCGCGACCAGCGGCTGGGTCGCCGGGAAACTCTTGCCATTCAGGGTGAAGCCGTGGGGCCCGTCGTTGAGGATCATCAGGTGCTCGCGATCGACCTTCGGCATCAGGGCGGGATCCTTCGGCAGCACGATGAACGCGCCGAGGAGGCCGCTCGGGACCTGGACCGAGGAGTTGTGGTGCGAGTGGTACATGTGGCTGCCGAAGAGCCTTGCGACGAACTCGTAGGTGAAGGTGTCACCCGGCTTGATCGGCGGCTGGGTGATGAAGGGAACCCCGTCCATCTTGTTCGGCGTTCGCTGGCCGTGGAAGTGGATCGCGGTCGACTCGTCCAGCTCGTTCTTGATGATGACGCGGACGAGGTCGCCCTCGGTGACGCGGATCTCCGGACCAGGGACGGTGCCGTTGTAGGCCATGGCGTCGACGCTCTTGCCCGCCTCGATCTCCCACTTCACCTTCTTCGCGGTGATCTCGAAGACCTTGGCGTTGCCGTCCATCCGGAAGGGGGGTCGCCCGTTCCCCTGCGCGGCGGTCTTCTGGGGGAACTTCTTGATGCCATCTTCGTGGTGCTTGTCCATCTCGTTCGCTTTGGTGAGCGCCGAGATCGCCGCGCCTCCGGCGGTGGGGGTATGGGCGGTCGCGGCGTGGGTCGGTGCCAGTGCGGCGGCCGGCTTCGCGGCCGCTGGCGCGGGGGCGATGGCTGGTGCGATGGGAGCGGCCGGCGGACCCACGTCCTGCACCGCCGGCAGGCGCGAGCCCCTCCGAGTTCTGGCCGGCCCGGTGACGCAGCCAGACGCGACCGCGCCGGTGGTCAGTCCCAGGAGCGACACGAGCGCACGGCGCGAGACAAGATGGCGAAGACCCATGACCATCCCTCCTCCGGGTCGGCTTGCCCCGAAACGTAGGGCGCGCCGGCCGGGGTGCCATCAGGAAAAAACCCTCAGTCGGGAGCGGCGGGCGAGGTCTGCGCCCGCGGCGCATCGTCGGAACGGGACCCGCGGGCTTCCAGCCCACCACGCCCGGTGCGCCAACGCCGCGCTGGCGCCAGACACCGCTCACCTGCACCCTTCCCGCGAGGGGAGAGGGACGAGATGCTCGCCCACCGCGGCGGTCATGGTCGCGACGGGCGTCAGACGCCCCTCGCCCGCACGTGGGAGAGAGGGAGCGAAGCGGAGGGTGAGGCCCGCCGGTCTTGAAGCCCTGCGGCCCCGGGTCCCTAGCTGAGCGCCTTATTGCCCAGCCACCCGCGCAGCATCTTCGCGCTGCGCGAGACAGCCGGCATCGGATCTTCGCTCGTCGGCTCGTGCTCGACCGAAACCGCCCCGCTGTAGCCAACGTCGACGAGTGTCTTCACCACCCCCTGGATATCGACGATCCCTTCGTCGTAGCCGCACGAGTGGAAGTTCCCGTCCGGGAACCGCTTCACCTGCTTGAGATGCATGTGGTACAGGAACGGCGCCAGTTCGCGTGTCGCCTTCACCGCCTCGTAATCGAACATCCCCCAGAACCCAGTGTCCTGCGCGACGCCGATCACGTCGGTGTAGCCCGAAGGCATCGACTTCAGGCGCTCGATCAACTCGTGCGGCGTCTTCTCCGGGTGGTTCTCGATCGCATACCGGATGCCGTACTCCTTGCCCAGGTCGAAGGCGAGCCTCTCATTGGAGCGGTTGAGTCCGACACCGATGACCGGCGTATTGATCGCCTTCGCGACCTTGTAGACGCGCTCGGCGTCGGCGCGGGTCATGTCGGGTCGTCCCAGACCGCCGGTGTAGGCGGTGGCGCGCAGGCCGCGTGCCCTCAGAATCGCGTTCGCCTCGTTCACCATCGAGTCGGTCACGTGGAGCGGATTGAGATGCGCCACCCAGATGTCGATGTTCCGGAAGCCATCGGCGGCGATGAGGCCGCACATCTCATCGAACTTCTTGCCGAAATTCGGCCCATGGAAGGCCTCCACGGTCGCCTTGTCGGCGGTGCCCCACACAAACGGATCGAGCGCATACCGCGACTCGCGCGCGACGTAGTTCGCGGTGATGAACGTGACGTGCATGCTTTGTCCTCGCTTCTTCGGGAACCCCGGCGCACAGTGTAGTCATCCATCGGCCGCGCTCCGACACGTTGCGAGGGCACGGGGAACCCGCGCGCGGCGGCGGACGCCCTCTCCTGAGAGAGAAGGACGGAGGCAGCCGAGGGTGAGGGCCGTGGGTGAGACGACGTGGCGCGGTCGCTGCACCCTGGCTCCCGCGACGATCCCGAGCCCGCGATAATTGCCTCGTGTGAAGGTGCGGATGGATCGCGCGCGTTCCGGTGATCGCCCCCGCCGACTGAATCGCCGCACTCTCCTCGCGGCATTCGCGTCGTCCCCCATCCTCGCCGCCTGCGACACGATCGAGACACTCGCCCGGGCTGCCCAATTCACCCCGGCCGTGACACCGGTGCCGCCCACGCCGGTTGTCCGCATCGGCTATCCCCGGATCGACTACTACTATTCGTTCAAGACCCGTCTGCAGACTGCGGCGCGCGACATGCCGGCCGACCGCCGGTTTGCGCCGGACATCCAGGGCATCAGCCTGGCCATTTCGACCGGCGACAACGACTCGCTCGACATCCCGCCGCCGATGAAGGATGTGCCCCGGGTCTACGCCCAGCGTGCGAAGACGAGCGCGTTCCCGGCCGACCTCTTGATGGCCGATCCGACGACGATCGGTGCGCTGGCGAGCAACGGCGTGCTCCAGGACCTGGGACCACTTCTCGCGCGCGAGGGCTGGTTCCAGACCTCCGACTTCACCGGGGATGTCCTGCGTGCGTCGACGCACAGCGGCAAGCTCGTTGCCCTGCCACTCGAAATCTCGGTCGAAATGATGTGGCGGAACCGTCCATCGTGGGAGATGCTGGGCCGCAAGGTGCCGCTCAGCGGCCTGGGATGGGAGCAGTACCTCGAGATCGCGAGGCGGCTGACGCTCGGCGTCGGCCAGCGCCCGGCCTGGGGAGCCTCGATCACGGCCACCACACCGAGCCTCTGGTCGCTCGCCTGGCAGCAGGGCGCGGAGATCGTCAGCGCCGATGGTACCCGGGTCAGTCTGACTGAGGGGGCCACGCAGCGGGTCGCGACCTTCCTCGGCGACCTGATCAACCGGTACCGGATCGCGCCGCCGATCGATGGCGTCCTGCCGTCGGAGGAGGCGCACCTGCTCGCCCGCGCCTACGGCCTCGGTCAGGGCGGCCCCGGCTTCGCGCGGAGTTTCCCGGCCAATGCCGCGAGCGCCGGAGCCTTCGTGGGCGGCACGACGTGGGGCCGCCCGATGGATGCTCAACTCGCCGCGCTGCCGACCGAGGGGAGGGGCGGCTCGCTCGGGGTCGCGCCGCTGATGCTTGGCATCCCCCGCACCGCACCCGATGTGCGCCTCTCGCTGAACGCGCTGCGCTCCTACCTCGATGCCGGCGGCACGACGATGCTGACGCCGACGAAGAAGGCGCTCTCGAACCTGCGGACCGACGCGATGAACCTCAACGAGGAGGAGGCCGCCGCCCTCCGCACCGCGGTGGAGACGGCGCGGTTCCTCCCCGGCCAGCTACCGCTCTCCGTGCTGCCGATCGTCCAGCGGGAGTTTGTCGTTCCGGTGCTGCGCAACGAACGCACGCCGGATGTAGCAGCGCGTCTGGCCCGGCCCGCGCTGGAGGAGATCCTGCTGCGGGTGTAATGCCCGGGATCGCGGGCTTCGGTCCAGCCCTCACCGCCCAGACCGGCATGCGCCGATGCGCCGTGGCTGCGGTGCGGGAGCTGTGCACGCCACGGACTTCGATGTGGCACTGCCTTCCGCTGCCGAGGGCACGCGATGTTTGCCCGCCGCCCGGTCAGGCCCGGGTGTTGGAACCACGACCACGCCGCAGTCCCCGCAGCGCCACAATGCCGAACGCGTATACCGGCGCGGTGAAGACGAACAGCGCCGGAACCCCGGCCAGCGCCGCGACGACGCCCCCGGCCACCGGTCCGGCGCCGTTGCCGAGCGCGCTCGCGGTTGCCTGCCAGCCGAAGATGACGCCCCGCCGGCTCTCCGGTGTCAGGTCGGTCAGCACCGCCTGCGCCGCGGGCATGAGGCCGCCGAGGGCGAGGCCGAGGATGAAGCGGAGCGCGCCGAGCGCGAGCACGCCCGGCGCGATCGCCTGGAACGGCGTCACGATGGCGGCGACCAGGAGCGCGCCGAAGAGCGTTGCGGTGCGGCCCAGTCGGGCCATAAGCGGGCCAATCGCCAGCGCGCTGAGGATCGAGGCGACGCCGGTCGCGGCGAGGATCGCGCCGGTGATCGTCGCCACCGGCGCACCGGGCGGGACCATCGCCTCGATGTAGAGCGGCAGCACCGGCGCGGGCGCCATGCTCGCCAGCCGGGTAATCCCGGCCAGACTCACCAGCCCCACGATCGTCCCACGGCTCACCGCGACCCTCTCGCCGGCCTCGGACGCCGCGCCGCGCGTCGGGACCTCTGCCCGCGGCGGCTCGGGGACGAAGAACAGGACGAGCAGACCCGCGACAAGGAACAGTCCGCCGGTGGCGGCGAATGCCAGTCGGTAGCCGAGGGCGTCGGCGAACGCGCCGCCGACCAGCGGCCCGAGCGAACTGCCGGCGAACATCGCCGCGTGCATGAAGCCGAGCGTGGTGGCCAGGTAGGCGCGCGGCACGGTGAGCGAGACGACCACGCTCGCCGCGGCCACCACGCCCGTCACCGTTCCCTGGAGAACGCGCAGGACGAGCAACTGCTCCACGTTCGCGACCAGACCCATCGCGCCGATGACGACGCAGGCGCCGAACAGCGCGCGCAGGATCATCAGCCGCCGCCCGAAGCGATCCGCCACCGCACCCCAGATCGGCGCCATCGCGGCCTGGACGAACGCGAACGCCCCGGCCATCGCCCCGGCCCAGAGCCCCACCGCGACCGGGTCGGTCACGCCGAGATCGCTCAAGTACAGCGGGATAAACGGCAGCGCGAAGGAGAACGCCAGTTCGGAGACGACCTGGGCGACCCACAGGATCGCGACGATTCGGAACCACGGCTGGCGGATGAGGGCGAAGGCCGCCCGCATCCGCCCCGGCCGGGGGGAGTCGATTGCGCTCAGTACGCCGCCGCGGTCGCCTTGAGGAGATCGGCCGATCGCGGGTAGACCGGATCCTCGGCGGTGATGACCTCAAGGAGGGCCACCCGCCCCTGCCGCGTCTGCTCGATCGCGCGCCGCAGCGCGGGGACGACATCCCCGGGCTTCTCGACCCGCTGCGCCCAGGCACCAAGCCCTTCGGCGACGCGGGTGTAGTTCCCCGAAAGCATGTTTGACTGATATCGCTCGCTCGCCCGCGGCATGTGGTGGCCGTAGCCGCCCATACGCGAGTTATTAAGGATGACGGTCAGCGTCGGGATCCGCTCGCGAACGGCGGTCTCGATCTCCATTCCCGCGGTGCCGAAGGCGAGGTCGCCCATGATGTTGATGCACAGTTTCTCGGGGAAGGCGAGCTTCGCGCCCATCACCAGCCCCAGGCCGGTGCCCAACTGCGTTGATTTGCCCCAGCCGAGGTAGCCGCGCGGCGTCACCGCTTCATAGAACGTGAGCGTCTGGTCGCGCGGGTTGCCCGAGTCGTGGGTGATCACCGTCGTGGCGCGATCGACCGTGCGGTTGATGTCCCAGACCACCCGGTAGGGGTTGATCGGCGTGTCCTCGGAGGTGAGCCGGGGTATCCACTCCTTCAGGTACTCCTCGTGTGCCTCACGCAGGCCGGCCGCGACCTCTGGCTTCGCGGCGCCGCGCGCGCCGCCCCGGCGCAACTCGTCGATCAACTGGCGCGCGACGAGCTTGACGTCGCCGAGGATCGCCGCGTCCACGGCGTACCCCTTGCCGATGTCCCGTTCGTTGTTGGTGATCTGCACGATTGCGCGGCCGGGTGGAATGGGCGTGACGAAGCCGCTCTTCGAGAGGCCGGTGCCCAGCGCGATGACGAGATCGGTGCGGAGGAGGCTGTGCGCCGCCCCGCCGGCAAGGGTCAGACCGCCGGTGCCGGCGGAGAGAGGGTGGTTCTCCGGGAAGACGCTCTTGGCGGCCATCGTCGTCATGACGGGCGCCTGGAGCAGTTCGGCGAGTTCGCGGAGTTCGTCCCACGCCTGCGCCCACAGGACGCCGTGTCCGGCGAGGATCATCGGCCGGGCGGCGGCGAGCGCTCGCGCGGCCACGTCGGCCACGTCGCTCGGATCGCCGGCGGAGCGAAGGCTCTTCACCGGGGAGTAGGCTAGGTCCTTCTCGTCGATCTCCGCTCCGGCGACGTCGCGTGGGAGCTCCAGGAGCACCGGTCCCGGCGGGCCGGCGCGCAGATGGGTGAACGCGCGGCGGAGCATCTCGGTGACGCGGCCGGGTGTGCTGATCCGCGCCGACCATTTCGTGATGTGCTGGAAGGGTGGGATCGGGTCGAAATTCGTCGGGGAGAAGTGGCGGGCCGGCTCGGGGCCGCCGGGGATGATGAGGACGGGGATGGAGTCGGCAAACGCCTGCGCCATTCCGCCGAAGGCGTTCTCGATGCCCGGGCCCTCCTGAACGCAGAGGACGGTCGGTTTCGTCCCGTTCGTCGCCCGGCAGTAGCCGTCGGCGATGTTGATGAGTGTCTTCTCCCCGCGGGCGATGATGGGGCGAATGCCGAGCGCGGCGGCTGAGTCGATGAGCGAGTTGTTCGGATAGGCGAAGAGGTACTCGACCCCCTCCTGCTTCAGGATCTTCGCGACCGCGTCAACACCTTTCACCGTTGGTCCTCCTGAACGTGCGCCGTGGCGCATTATGAACGGTCTGGAGGTGGTCCCGCGCCGGGGTAGGAGGGGATGCCGGGAGCTGGCTTAACGACGGCCGACGAGCAGGGTCACCACAACCTCAACACCCACCTCGTGGCGGCGTGCGACCTCCGACAGAAGCGCCGCCTACGGACTGACTCTCAACGAGTCGTGGTTCGGCACTGTGATGCGGTGCCCGCCCCGCCAATCGTTCTTCAGCCGCAGGTGACTGCCTTCCTGACGCTGCCGCGTGACGGGCATACCCGAGAGCCCGTACCCGCGTTCGAGTTCGGTTCCCGAGACGTCCCGTGGAAGCCTCACTGCCTCGCGGACAACCCGCATTCGGGAGTCCACCGATACGCCAGGAACCACACCAATCCGGAAAGCCTCGCGCACCCTCTCAGGCCCGGATCGCCCGCTCCAGCCGCGGCAGCGACACGTCGTACCGGTACGGCACGTTGATGTGCCCATCGGGGAACAGTTCGAAGTCGTGGGCGATGCCGTGGCCGCGCAGTTTCTTCGAGAGCAGGCGATGGCCGATCGCGAAGTTCAGTTCGTCCCACAGGCCGCAATCTAGGTAGACGTACCGGTAGGAGCGAAGGGCCTCGGAGTAGCGCGGCTCGTCGACCATGCGCACGGGGTCCCACGCCAGCCAGCGCGCCCAGACATCCTCCCGCAGGGTGCCGATCTCCATGTCGATGGGCATATCGAAGCCGCGCGGCGCGTCCGGGTTGGGCGCGAACGCCGCGCCGTAGCAGAGCATCCCCATCACCGCCCAGAACGGCGTGTGCGATTTCGGCTTGATCGTCGCGATTTGAGCGATTAACCCCTCCAGCCCGCCGTGGCGCAGCAGGTCCTGGTGGAGCCGGGCCATGTCCGGCAGGTAACCGAACTCGAAGTACATGTCGCCGCTGTGGACCGCCACCGCGCTGAACAGCTCGGGATGGCGCATCGCCTGGACGATGGCGCCGTAGCCGCCGCTGCTCTTGCCGGCGATCGCGCGATGGCGTCGATCCGGCAGCGTCCGGTAGCGGGCATCGACGAAGGGCAGCACCTCCTGGACCAGGTACTCCTCGTAGGGGCCCAGCGCCGAGGAGTTCAGGTACTGCGCGCCGCCGAAGATCGTGAAGCAGTCCGGCAGCACGGCGATCACCGGCCCCATATTCCCGTCGCCGATGAGTCGGTCGATCCGCTCCGGGAACGACTCGGTCCAGGCGTCGACGTTGGAGAGGAGAAGCGGCCCGCTCCCGCCGTGCCCGGCGAGGATGACCACCACCGGATACCGCCGGGACGGGTCGTCGTCGTCGTAGCCGGGCGGGAGGTACACGGGGATCATCCGCTCGTGCGGATCGCCGGGCAAGTTCCCCTTCAGCAGCGCGCTCTCGTGCCAGGGCGTCTCGACCCGGCCGAGCAGCCGTCGCGGGGGCATGCCGCCGTCCTACCCGACGCCGTCGCTACTGGACGACCGAACGCGGCGTCGACGTGAGTCGGGTCACCTTGATCTGGTTCACGTCGATCATCGTGCGCACGCGCGGCCCGAGATCGTTCACCCACGTCGGGTGCTCGTAGACCGCCTTGTAGAGCCGCTCGCGCTCCGCCTCGCTCTCGAACCGCCGGAGCCAGTAGTAATCCTCCGGGTCGGTCTCGTTGAGCCAGCTGCCGATGATGACCATCCCTTTCGACGACTGGAACGGGATCATCTCATCCTCGGTGAACTTGACCCACTCGGCTGACTTGCCGGGCATCAGCCGATACTGACGGAACTCGAAGAACACGGGCATCCCTCCTTCGCCAGGTGGCAGCATACCGGACCGACACCGATCGCGGCGCTGCTCTGGTGGTGCATCGGCCCGGGTCGCGCGCGGATACACTCGCCGCCCGATCTCTCCACGTACGAAAGGACACCACCCGATGGCGAAGATCACCCGCGTCCGTACCATCCGGACGCGCCGGAACGGCGGCTGGCTCATTGTCAAGGTCGAGACGGATCAGCCGGGCCTCTACGGCATCGGTTCGGCGAGCGACTGGTACCACAACGATGCCGTCAACGCCGCGATCGAGCAGGGGCTCGGCCCCCGCCTGGTCGGCCGCGAGGTGGGCCGCATCGAGGATCACTGGCAGTCGGGCAACACCAGCGGCTACTGGCGCAACGGCGCGGTCATGAACACCGCGCTGGGCGGCATCGACATGGCGCTCTGGGACATCAAGGGGAAGGAGGCCGGCAAACCGGTCTACGAACTGCTCGGCGGAGCGAGCCGTGCCGCGGTGCCCTGTTACGCCCACGCCAGCGGGAACACGCTGGAGGAACTCGTCGAGGACATCCGCCGCTACGTTGCCGAGGGGTACCCGGTGACACGCTGTCAGCTTGGGCCCTACGGCGGCGGCGGCTTCCTTACCCCGGCCGAGGCCGGGCGGCCCCGCGGCGCAGACACGTTCGCCTCGACGAGTCAGGGCGTCTTCGACGATGAGGCGTACCTCGAGAACGTGCCGAAGATGTTCGACTACCTTCGCGCGCAGCTGGGGATGGGCGTCAAGCTCACCCACGACGTCCACGAACACCTGCGACCGCACAACGCGGTCACGCTGGCCAAGCTGCTCGAACCGCACCGGCTCTTCTTCCTTGAGGACAACCTCTCGCCGGAGCAGGTCACCTACTACCGGCTCATCCGACAGCAGTGCACCACGCCGCAGGCGATGGGTGAACTGTTCGTCAGCCCCCACGAATGGCTGCCGCTCATCCAGGAACGGCTCATCGACTACGTGCGCTGCCGCGTCTCGAAGATCGGCGGTATCTCCGCGGCGATGAAGGTCGCCCACCTCTGTGAGGCATACGGCGTCCAGACCGCCTGGCAGGAGGGCGGCGACAACGACCCGGTCAACCAGGCCGCGGCGATGCACGTGGATATGACGATCTGGAACTTCGGCATCCAGGAGGAGAACCACTTCCGCCCCGAGGAACTGGAGATCTTCCCGGGCCACGCCCGCCTGGAGGGCGGCCACCTCTACCCGAACGAGCGCCCGGGCCTGGGGATCGAGATCGACGAGGCGAAAGCGGCCCGCCTGCTCGACGCGGACCTCAACCGCGTGCCGCGGCACATGGCCGAGGATCGCCGCGCGGACGGGACGGTGGTGCGGCCGTAGGCTCCTGCCGCCCGCGACGGCTCAGGCTTCCATCCGCGCGAGGAGCGCCTCGCCCCTCCCCAGGTGTTCGTCGGCCCGCGCCTCGACTTACCGCGGGACGGGTGCGGCCCAGAGCCAACAGTTGTTGCGGAGTTGAACTCAGCACGTCGAACGCCGGACCGTAACTGCGCCTGAGCGGAGACGGCACGGCGAGCGATCGAGCGCGACCGGCCGCACAAGTGCCTGTCCACCGACAGCGCCCGCTTGATGAGCTCCCGGGGTCCCCCGGCGATCTCGATGCGGTTCCCGCGCAGAGTCCCGAAGGGCAGGGGGATTCTGGGGTGGAATGAGAATCCACACTCCGTCGCTCAGGCCATAGCCACCAGGACGCCATCCAGCGCGTCGTAGGCCGCGTTCATCCCCATCTCCATGCCGGACTGGAGCATGCCATCGCGTTCCCCGGTGGTGTGGAACAGCGAGACGTTGACGAGACGGGTGCGGCCGTCGCCGAGATCCTCGAGCGTCAGCGTCTCGACGATGACGTGGCCGGGCATGCCGTCCCACTCGAAGGTCTGCACGATCCGCTCGGTGTAAATCTCCCGTTCGTGCGGGGTGGTGACGATCGCGCGGTACTGCGTGGGATGGGGCGTCATGTCTCTTCTCCTTGCGTGCGATCCAGGAGTGCGCCAAGCCGATCGAGCCGCGCGTTCAGCATCGCCTGGTAGCGAGCGATCCAGGTCATCTCGTCGTCGAGGCGGCGCAGACCCAGGCGCGCCGTCCGCACGCGCCCGGCCTTCTCCGTCGCGACGAGTCCGGCATCCTCCAGGATCTGGACGTGCCTCTTGACGCCCGTCAGCGTCGTGGCGCAGCGCGACGTGGCACTAACGCCCGTGGTGCAGCGAGCGCTGTACCATCGACCCGATGCGGGTCGCGGTGATCGGGGCCGGTGTGGTCGGCGCGTCGATCGCGTACCGACTCCAGGCCGGCGGCGCACAGGTGACGCTCATCGATGCCGCCGGGCCGGCGGAGGAGACCACCGCGCGCAGTTCGGCGTGGCTCAACGGCAACGACAAACCACCGCTGCACTACCAGCAATTGAACGCCGACGGGATCGAGGCGCACCGGCGGCTGGGGCGGGATCTCGGCACGGCACAGTGGCTCCACGAGAGCGGGTGCGTGATGTTCGAGGCGGAGCAAGCAATGCCCGTTCACGGCGTGGGGCCCGATCGTCTCGCCGATCGGGTCGCGCGCCTCGCCGCTTCCGGGTACCACGCCGAACTGATCGATCGCGCGCAGGCCCGAGAACTGGAGCCGACAGTCGACTTCTCCCGCGCCGCCACGCTGGCGTGGTTCGCCCGCGAGTGCTGGGCGGATGGTCCCCTCCTCGTGCGGACGCTGGTCGAGGCCGGTGAGGCGCGCGGCATGGTGACGCGGTTCCACACGGTCGTCTACTCCCTGCAGTCCGAAACCTCGGGTGCCACGATGATCCTCCTGCCGGTCGAGCCATCCCGCGGCGCGTGGCCGCGCGCACGGGCGGGCGAGAGCGCCGTGGACGCGATGGGAGATGAGCGCTTCCATGGCGAGGGCGAACTCTGGGCGTTCGACCGCGTCGTCGTCGCGGCGGGCCGGTTCACCGATCGGGTCGCGGCGCGCGCCGGAGTGCGGGTTCCGCTCGCGCCGACGTATGGCCTGCTCGCCGCCACCACCCCGTTCGCCGATCGACCTCGCCGCGTCGTGTACTGCCCGAACGTTCACTTCCGGCCCGAGCCCGGGGGTGGCCTCCTGCTCCAGGATGACTCGCTGGACCTGACCGTCGGCGCCGCGACACCCGAGTCGCCCTCGCCGCCGGGGTGCGAAGAACTGCTGGCGCGGGCGCGCGCGTACGTTCCCGCACTGGCGGACGCAAGCATCGCCTCTGCCCACATCGGTACGCGGCCGATGCCGGCCGACGGGTACCCGATCGTGGGCAACGCGGGATGTCCCAAATGGCTGACCATCGCGGTAACGCATAGCGGCATGACGCTCGGCCCGCTCCTCGGCGAACTGGTCAGCCGCGAGGTCCTCAGCGGTGCGCCCGAGGAACGGCTCGCGCCGTACCGGCTGACGCGCTTCGCGGCCGCGGGCGTGGGTCGGGGATCGCAACGTGATGGGTGAGTCGTCTCGAACCGAATCAGCCCCGCGATGAGTGCCGTTCTCGCGCTGGTCCTCCCCGGAGCTGCAGCGTTCGTCTGCCTGCTGTTCGCCGCGCTGGTGTTCGAGCAGTTCCGCCTGCGCCGCCGAGCGTTCCAGGTACTCTGGGCGCTCGGCCTGCTCTGGTACGGAATCGGCGCGGGGACAGAGTTCGTCGGCGCGGCGTTCGGGTGGTCCGAGCCGATCTACCGGCTCTGGTATCTGTTCGGCGCGATCCTCACCGCGGCGTACCTCGGCGCGGGGACGGTCACGCTCCTCGCGCGCACCGGGTTCGGCTACATCGCCGCGCTCGGCCTGATCGTGGGCGGCCTGTTCGCGCTGCTCAGTCAACAGCGTCTGGTACGCGAGGGCACGCCGGCCGATTCCGCAGCCGTGTACGGGACGCTCATGCTCGCGGTCGCCGCCGGCGAGGTCCTCATCTATGTCACGCTGCGGCACCGTCACCTCGTTGGCCACGTCACGATCGGCATCCTTGCCGCGGCCACTTTCGTCGCGGCGTGGATGGCGCTCACGGCGCCGGTCGCCCCGCCCGGCTACGCACTCGATCCCTACCACGTCCCGGTCGGGTCGGCCTTCGACCCGAATGTGCGGGTACTGACCGGGCCGTTCAACATCGCTGGGGCGCTCTGCCTCGTCGGCGGCGCGATCTACTCGGCGTACGTCTACATGCCGAAGCGGAAGATCCTGCGCGCGCGCCGACTCCCGCCAATCGCGGCGCAGGTGTACGGGTTCGCGACCGTGCTCGTGAACCTCGTCGCGTCCATCCCGTCCGCATGGGGGGCGGCACGCGCGGGCGCGGTGCATTCGCGGGTGCCCGCGACGCTCCTCATCGCCGTCGGCGGCTTCATTCCCAGTATCACCAGCGGCCTGAACCGGTTCGGCCTCACCTGGGGCTTCTTCCTCGGCGAACTGCTCGGCGTGCTCTTCATCTTCGCGGGATTCCTCGTCAGCGAGGAGGTATTCCGCGACCGGCGCGTCTCTCTGGGCTCGCTGGTCCTCTGGCGCGGGTCGGGGTCCCTCGGCGCGCCGTCCGCGCCGCGCCACTGAGGAGGCTCAGTTCGCGAGCGTGTCCGCGACCTCGACACTGGCGCTGCGTCGGACGTTCCGCACCTCGTTCCGCATGTCGTCGATCCAGTAGATCCGGTCGGCGCGCGACTGCAGTTCGGTCGAGACCCCGACGCGAAAGACGACCAGTTCGAACTGCTTGCCCCGCTCGCAGAGGTGCTCGATCGCATCGAGGAGATCGGCGTCGCCCGAGGAGAGGATCAGCGTGTCGTACTCGTCCACGAGCGCGAGCGCAAGCGTGGCGATGCCCACATCGACCCCCTTCTGTTCCTGGCGGGAGAGGCGGTGGTCGGGCGCGCCGCGCCCGTGGGGACATTCCAGACTGACGTTCTCACCGCACGCCTCGCAGCGCGCCCGGTGGGCGGCGACGTTGCGCAGCGGGTAGAGCTTGGTGATGATTTTCGGCCCGAACGGTGGTGCGCTGCGGAGCCAGTTGTGAAACGCGGCCTGCTGGTCCGAGACCGGCATGGGTACCGAGTTGAGGAAGTACGCCCGCCAGATCGGGCCATCGTTCTCCACGTGCGCGCGCAGTTTTCGGTAGTCGAACTGATATCCCGGTTCGACCGACGTCTGTGACGACCAGAGATAGCCGCCGTCGATGAGCCACAGCCCGCGTCTCCGCTCCACATACGCTCCCGGGCCGGCCGCTGCCGGCGGGGTGATCGTAGGGGAGGCGGGCGCCGATCGTGGGCGCCCCGACGTTCAGGCGGTCGCGGTGCGTTTCAGTTCCGGCATCACCTCGCGCGCGAACAGGTCGAAGGTCTCCTCCGACCAGAGGGACGAGGGGTGTGGCCCGTGGGAGATGATGAAATGGTTGATGCCCCAGCGCACCTGCGTCTGGAGGCCGCGCAGTACCTCATCCGGTGTCCCGATCACGTATCGTCGACGCGCTTCCGACTCGTCGATGCCGCCGTTGATCTCGCGGAGCATCTCGACCACAGCCGCCACGTCGCTCGTCCGGCGGGACACGATCACGTTGGTGAATGAGGAGATCTCGATCTCGGCGAAGTCGCGCCCGGCTGCCTGGCACGCGGCGCGGAGGTCGACCAGTTTCGCAGCCAGCGGTTCGCCATCCGGAAAGTTCGCCGCGCCGCCATTCCATCCCGCGGCGTAGCGCGCGGTGAGGCGCATCATCCGTTCGCCGGTCGCGGCGATCCAGATGGGCACCGGCGGGCTGGGCATCAGCAGGCTGGCGTCGGTGAGGTGATAGTGCTTGCCAGCGAGCGTGACCCGCTCCCCGGCGAGCAGCCCGGTGAGGATGCGGAGGTATTCGTCGAGGCGGCCGACCCGTGCGTCGAAACCGAGGCCGAACGCGGCGTGCTCGATCGGCTGGTTTCCCGCGCCGATACCAAGAATGAGGCGCCCCTCGGCCAGTTCCTGGAGTGCTCCGGCCATCTTGGCGAGCATGGCCGGATGGCGGAATCCCGCGGCCAGGACCATGCTGCCCACCCGCGCCCGCCTGGTTGCCATCACCAATGCGGTCATCGTCGTCCACGCCTCGGGATAGGGGTTCAGGACCCCTTTTGGCCGCTCGATGAAGAAGTGATCGGGCACCCAGAGCGAGTCGAACCCGAGCTCGTCGGCGCGCTGCCCGTAGCGCACGATCTGGCGGTGGTTCGGCGGCCCGTATGTCCGCGGGTCGCCCAACCCTCGCGGGATGAACATTCCTACTCTGACCGGCACGTGGTTCCCTCCCGGCGCTAGCCTATCAGCGATGTGCGGTCGCCATGGCGGCGCGTCGAGGCAGAGGGGGCGGCGATGGCCCGAGCGCCATCGTCCTGACGCGCACCACTCGGGCGTCAGTCCCGCTCAGTGGGTCCGTGAGAAGCAGATCAGGCCGATGAGAGGGGGTTAGATTCCACGGCAGCGCCGCGGAAACCAGATGTCCTGAGGAGTGCCGGATCATATGGCTGAGCACATATCGGGAGGCACAGCTCACGAAATACCGCACGACCTGGAACATGCTCTTATCTCCGATGCAGATGCACTGGATCGATGGGAGAACCTCACGCCTCTAGCACGTAATGAGTGGATTTGCTGGACGATCTCGGTTCGACGGTCGGCCTATTTCCCTGCACCGTGAAGTCGTGCGACATACCCGCCCTCTCGCCGCTGGGTCATCCGGGGCGGATAACAGTGGTGGCGCAGCGACTCTTCTCGACCGTCGTCGCCCGGCGGGGTTGACGTGGGTACCCACCTCGGGCGCTACCCTATGCGCTCCGGAGGTAACCCCCAGATGCGCGCGCTACGAATCGTCGCCGAGAAGCAGGTCATCGTGCGGGATCGGCCGCGGCCGGTGCCCGGCGAGGGCGAGGTGCTCATCAAGGTGCGCGCCTCCGGCATCTGCGGCAGCGATTTGCACCCGTACCGGCACCCCACGCCCGGTCACCTGACCCAGGACTTCATCCCCGGTCACGAGCCGGCCGGCGACATTGTCGAGGTCGGCCCCGGAGTGGCCGGGTGGTCGGTGGGCGATCGAGTCGTCGTGTACTTCCGTCGGACCTGCGGCGAGTGCATCAACTGCCGTACCGGGCGTTCCGAGATCTGTTTCCATCGGATGGGCTCCTACGGGCATCTCAACGGCTACGACGGCTCCGATGCCGAGTTCATGGCCGTGCACACGCGCTGCCTCCTGCAGCTTCCCGAGTACCTGAGCTACGTCGAGGGCGCGATCATCGCCTGTCAGGCGGGCACCGCCTACTGGCCGCTGAAACGGCTCGGAGTCAGCGGACGCGACACTCTCGTGGTCTCCGGTCTCGGCCCGGTCGGCCTGCTCGCGATCCTGTTCGCGAAGCCAATGGGCGCGCACATCGTCGGCGTCGATCCCTCCGCCGGGCGACGCGAGATCGCCGCATCCCTGGGTGCCGACCACACGATCGACCCAACTGCCGGACCGGTCGGCGAGCAGATCCAGGCGATTGTGCCCGAGCGCGGTACATGCCTGATCGAAACCTCGGGATCGAGCGCCGCCCACGCGGTCATTGGCGAGCTCGTGCGCGCCGGCGGGACGGCCGCGATCGTGGGCCTCGGCAATCCCGAGTTCAAAATGCCGATGATGATGCTCGCCCACCGCGAATTGACCGTTTTCGGCAGCAGCATCTATCCGGATACGATGTTTGCGGAGATCTGCACCTTCATCCGCGATCGCGGCGTCAAACTTGAGAGGGTCGTCAGTCACTACATGCCCCTGGAGAAGGGGCCGGAGGCTTTCCAGATCGCGGAGCAGGCCACGTCGGGGAAGGTCTGCTTCACCTTCGACTGAGCGTCCGGGCGATGGGTCTTGAGGCGCGCGCAGCCCTGCTGGTGGACGGCGGCGAGATTGCCACCGGTCGGGCACTTCTGGAGACCGACGAGCTGTTCTTTCGCCCTACCGGAGCGCGTCTGCGCATCCCGCTCGCGACGATCCGCGGCGCTTCGGCCGAGGGCGCGCGACTCAGGATCCAGCGGGACGAAGGCGCGCTCGTGCTCGATCTCGAAGGACCAGCCCAGCGCTGGGTCGATCGTATCTTGCGGCCGCGGTCGCTTCTCGACCGCATGGGGCTACGCGCCGGGCAGCGCGTCCGCATCGCAGGAGTCACCGATGAGCCCTTCCTGCGCGATGCGCGCCAGGCTCTCGCCGTCGTCGACGACGCGGTCGCGCCGATCGATGTACTGATCCTCCAGATCGAGGATCCAGGCGGACTCGCCGGCATGGGCGCCGCGATCGGACCCGTCCCGCCGGCGGCCACCTGGCTGATCACACCGCGTGGACGGGCGGGTTTGGGCGACACGGCGGTGCTCGGGGCCGGCCGAGCGCACGGACTCGTCGATACTCGGGTGGCGCGCTTCTCAGCGACCCACACCGCGACCCGGTTCAGTCGCCCGCACGTGGGACGGGCCGCCTCCGCACCAGACTTGGCCTCGCCCTCCGCCTGAGGCGCGATCGGGCGCTCCAGCCGTCGGCGCCCGGTCATGGCGCTGCCCCCTTTCTCCAGCATCTCCAGGTGCTCGAGAGGAGCGGCGTCGTCCGAGTATCCCGGAGCGGCAGAGCGGGCGCGCACTACCGGGCGGTCGCGCTGCACCCGAACGCCGACAGTCGCGGCCGACACGAGGCGAGGGGTTTCCACGATGGGTGGGGCCAGGCCTTTGCCCAGATGGTGGAACTGCGGTGCCCCGGACTCGACTGAGGCACCGCGAGCGGGACCGGCGGCTTCCCGCCCGCCCCGCCTGGCTCCGCACCGACCGGTTCTGACGCACGTCGAGGCCGGCCGTGGGCCGGAAGTCCGCGACTCCCTTCGCGGTACGCCCTCTAGCCCATCGTGTTCGCCGCCTCCGGCTTCACCCGGTAGATGACACGCTGCTCGCCCTCACGGCGGGGGTAGTTGCGGTCGCCCCAGTACTTCTCGCGCAACGAGCAGATGTTGTCAAAGGCGCCTTCCTCGGTCTCATCGACCACCTGGCCCCGGATCTGGATGTAGCGGTACGGGTTCTTCGGATCCTGAACCGAAAGCGCGACCTTCGGGTGGCGATGGAGGATGCGGTCCTTCACCCGCCGCCGC
>Ga0194131_10001472_pt1 | contig 40174 bp, 38 predicted proteins | sample TA2KigO120mmetaG_FD_148631 | JGI IMG/M metagenome (GOLD analysis project Ga0194131, IMG submission 148631) | Freshwater microbial communities from Lake Tanganyika, Tanzania - TA2015053 Kigoma Offshore 120m | ecosystem: Environmental > Aquatic > Freshwater > Lake | place: Tanzania: Lake...
GGTCCTCGCCGTCGCGCACGACGCGGATCAGTTCCTGGCTGTCGCCCTGCGTGCCGACCGGGATGATCAGGCGCCCGCCGACCTTGAGCTGCTTTCGCATGGCTTCCGGAATCTCCGGCCCTCCGGCGGCCACAAGGATGGCGTCGAATGGCGCGGCCTCCGGCCAGCCCAGCGTGCCGTCGCCGTGGCGCACCTCGATGTTGCCGTATCCGAGCCTTTCGAATTTGCGCCGCGCCGCGTCGGCCAGCGGACCGTGCCGCTCGATGCTGTGGACCTTGCCTGCGATCTGGCTCAGCACGGCTGCGGCGTATCCGGAGCCGGTGCCGACGTCGAGCACGCGGTCGCCGGGGCGCACGCGCGCGGCCTCGATCATCAGCGCGACGATGTAGGGTTGCGAAATCGTCTGGCCTTCCGCGATGGGGAGCGGACTGTCCTCGTAGGCGAACTCGGCCATGCCTTCGGCAACGAAGTGCTCGCGCGGCACCTGCCGCATGGCGTCGAGCACATGCGGGTCCTTGACCCCGCGGCGGGCGATCTGGGAGGCAACCATGCGCTCCCGTGCCGCCGTGTTGTCGCGTTGCTGGTTTGCAGGCTGTGCCATACCGGCATCCCCTTGGAGCGGGCGCAGCGCCGATGGCCGAGGTACTGGCATGACAACCTCCGGTTCGGCTTGATATGCGTCAAACCCGCAACAGGAACCCGCATGCCTCCGATCTACAAAATCTGCCCCGTCTCCGAATGGCGCGTCGCCGAAGCCGCCGGCGCCTATCGCGGCTCGGCGGTCGATCTGAAGGACGGCTTCATCCACTTCTCCACCGCGGAGCAGGCGCGCGAAACCGCGGCGAAGCATTTCGCGGGGCTGCACGATCTCGTGCTGGTCTCGGTCGACGCCGACGCGCTGGGCCCGGCGCTGAAATGGGAGCCCTCGCGTGGCGGCGCGCTGTTTCCGCATCTCTACGGCGATCTGCCGCTCACCGCCGTGCGCAGCATCGCTCCGCTGCCGCTCGGCCCCGACGGGCGGCACGCGTTCCCCCACGCTTTCGCTTAACCCGTCAGGCCGATGCGGGATCGGACAGGTCCGCCGGCCGCCGCATCTGCGCGCGGACGTCGGACGGCGCCGCGCCGTACTGGCGGCGGAACGCGCGGTTGAAATACGAGACGTCGCCGAAGCCTGAGTCGAACGCAATCGCGCTGATCTTGTCGTTGCCGCGGAGCGGGTCGCCGAGCAGGCGGTGCGCGCGCGCCAGCCGCTGTACCAGCACGAAATCGGTGAAGGTCGTGCCCTCCGCCTCGAACAGCCGCTGCACGAAGCGCGGCGTCACCCGGTGGCGCGCCGCCACCGCCGCAACCGACAGATCCGCCCGGTCGATATTCTGCGCGATGTCGCGCTTGATCGCGTTCAGCCGCGCCGCGCGCACGCCGCGGCCGTGCACGATCTCGGCGGCGTCGCGCGTGACGCCGAGCGCCACCGCCATCAGGTCGTAGACATGCGTGACCATCAACCGCTGCAAGTCGAGGCTCGCCATCAGCCCGTCGTCGCGCACCGAGCCGACGTAGTCCTTGAGCAGCCGCAGCGCCGGCGTCCCCGCCGGGATGCGCCGCACGTAACAGTCGTCGATGTTGGTCACGAGCGGCGCGAACGGCGCGCGCGGGAAGCGCAGCGCCAGCACCTTGCCGGGCGGACGATGCATGTAGCTCGTCGGCTCCGCGCTGGTGACGATAGTGGCTTCGCCGTCGTCGAGCTCGATCTCCTCGCGCCCCTGCGAGATTGCGTAGGGCCCGCCGAGGTTGACGATCAGCGAGAAATCGTCGGCGCCGTCGGAAAGCATCTCGCGGCTTCGGCTGTTGCGCGAGCCGTGCCGGCGGCCGGTGAAGACCTGAAGCCCCGGCAGCTTGCGCACCGTCACGTCGACGACCAGTTCGCTGTCGCGAAGCGGCTCGACGTCGAGGCGAAACAGGGTGCGGCCGAAGAAGTCGCGCAGGATGCCCGGCCGTTCGCGCTCCGGCGCTTCGGTCAGCGACAGATGCACCGCGTCGGGCCGCGCCGTGGCGGCGGCGGCCGGCGGTTTGAGCGCTTCGGGCGGAGCGACGCTCCGGTCATGCATGTTCGGCATCTCGGGTCCCCCCTGGCGCGGACCACCGAAATTGCAGGCACATTGATTCTATTGGTCGCAGCATCCGGCCAAAAGGTTCAGAGAAAACTAGGCCAATAAAATCAATTATTTATATGGTCCATCGGCGGCTTCCGGGCGCGCCGCGGCAACGCCGCGTGCGATCTCCGGAAGCGTCGCCGCAGTCCCGATCTTTGTCGCCGCAGGCCAAGACCGTCGCGTCCAGCGCCGTTAGTGACACGCCCGGCCGGTGCGGCGCGTTTCGCGTGCGCCGGCGGTCGCCAGCGGTGTGGGCGAAGGACATTTCATCGAGCGTTCCCCGCCGAGCCGGCCTGAAAGCCGATCGTCAGAACAAGCCATGGCCGCGCCGGTCGTCCGGCGCGCAGGAGGAAACGCGTGTCCGATCCGGTGTCGTTTCTGTTCATCAGTGCCGGCATCTTCGCCGGCGCGGTGGTGTCGGGGCTTGTCGGCTTTGCATTCTCGGCCGTGGCCGGTGCGATCTTGCTGCACATACTTCCCCCGACTGAAGCTGTCCCGCTGATGATGGCCTGCAGCATCGTCACGCAAGCGGTGTCGCTGCTGGCGCTGCGCGGCACCGTGCAGTGGCGCGGCCATCCTTGCCTGATCGTGTGCGGGCTCGCCGGGATGCTGCCCGCGGTCTATCTGCTGCATCACGTGGACGCGCATGTATTCCGCATCGGGTTCGGCATATTCCTCGTCCTCTATGCCGTCGCCATGCTGCTGCGGCCGCGCGCGGCGATCGTTTCCGCCGCGGCGGGATGCTTGCCGCAGGCGCTGGTCGGCTTCGGCGGCGGCGTGGTCGGCGGACTGACGGCTATGCCGGGCGCCCTGCCCTCGATGTGGTGCGAGCTGCGCGGCCTGCCGAAGTGCCAGCAGCGCGGCCTGGTGCAGCCCTATATCGCGACGCTGCAGCTTGCCGCACTCGCGGTCATGCTGGCCTACAACACGTTCTCGTCCAGCACGCTCCTGAACATGACCCTGTACGCCCCAGCGCTCGCCGCCGGCGCTGCGCTCGGCGTCGTGCTGTTCCATAAGGTCGACGACGCCCTGTTCCGCAGCACGGTGCTGGCCATCCTGCTGGTTGCAGGCGTCCTGCTTGCGATTTAGCCCCGGCCACCTCGATCCGTCGGGCCGGACAGGGGCCCGTTAACCCGCCGGTAACCATAAACCCGGCAAAACTTGCCGGGGAGCACGTGCATTCATGAGCGACGTCACCGCCGCCGGCCCGCAGCCGCCGCCAGCAGCAGGCGCGCCGCTCGGCGGCTTCAAGCTGCCGGGACTGGGCGAGATCGGCGCGTTCCTCCGCCGCGGCGACCTCGCGCTCGCGGTCGGCGTGCTGACGATCCTCGTGGTCCTGATCCTGCCGCTGCCGCCGGTCCTGCTGGACATGGCGCTCGCCATCTCGATCATCATCTCGGTCCTGATCCTGATGACGGCGCTGTTCATTCATACGCCGCTGGAGTTCTCGGCGTTTCCGACCGTGCTGCTGATCGCGACCATGCTGCGGCTCGCGCTCAACCTCGCCTCGACCCGCCTGATCCTCGCGCACGGCCACGAGGGCACGAGCGCGGCCGGCCACGTCATCGAGGCGTTCGGCAACTTCGTGATGGCCGGCAATTTCGTGATCGGCATCATCGTGTTCACGATCCTGGTCATCGTGAACTTCGTCGTCATCACCAAGGGCTCCGGCCGCATCGCCGAAGTCGCTGCGCGGTTTCATTTGGACGCCATGCCCGGCAAGCAGATGGCGATCGACGCCGACCTCAGCGCCGGCCTGATCGACGAAAAGGAAGCGCGGCGGCGGCGCTCGCAACTGGAGGACGAAAGCTCGTTCTTCGGCGCGATGGACGGCGCATCGAAATTCGTGCGCGGCGATGCGATCGCGGGCCTGCTGGTCGTGTTCATCAACGTGATCGGCGGCATGATCGTGGGCATCGTCCAGCAAGGCATGCCGTTCATCGACGCCGCGCGCACCTACACGCTGCTCACCGTCGGCGACGGTCTGGTCACGCAGGTGCCGGCGCTGATCGTGTCGACCGCCGCGGGCCTGATCGTGACCAAGGCCGGCGTCGCCGGCGCCGCCGACAAGGCGCTGCTGGCGCAGCTCTCCGGCTATCCCAAGGCGCTCGGCATGTCGGGCGCGGTAATGGGGATCATGGCGTTTCTGCCGGGCATCCCGATGCTGCCGTTCCTGCTGCTGGGCGGCGGCGCAGGCGCGCTGGCCTACCTGTTCGACAAGCGCCAAAAGGCCGCGCTCGCGTCCGCGGCCCGCGAGGCGGACGTCCAGAAGCCGCCCCCCGCCGAGGAGCCGATCTCGTCGGCGCTGAAGATCGACGACCTCAAGATCGAACTCGGCTACGCGCTGCTGCCGCTGGTCAACGCCCAGGACGGCGCCGACCGGCTCACCGAGCAGATCAAGGCGCTGCGTCGCTCGCTCGCCATCGAGATGGGCTTTGTGATGCCGGCCGTCCGCATCCTCGACAACGTGCAGCTCGACGCCAACAGCTACGTCATCAAGATCAAGGAGGTCGACGCGGGCACCGGCAAGGTCTGGCCGGGGCAGCTCATGGTCATGGATCCGACCGGCGCGCAGGTGAAGCTGCCGGGCATGCACACGACCGAGCCGACCTTCGGGCTGCCCGCCACCTGGATCGACGGCGCGCTGAAGGAAGAGGCCGCGATCCAAGGTTACACAGTGGTCGACGCGGCGACCGTGCTGTCGACGCACCTCACGGAGCTGCTCAAGAGCAACACCGCCGAACTGCTCTCCTACGCCGAGGTGCAGAAGCTGCTGAAGGAACTGCCGTCCGGCCAGGCCGACCTGCTCAAGGACATCGTGCCGGCGCAGATCACCGCGTCGGGCATCCAGCGCGTGCTGCAGAACCTGCTCAACGAGCGCATTTCGATCCGCGACCTCTCCACCATCCTCGAAGGCATCGCGGACGCGCTGTCGTTCACCCGCAATCCGGTCGCGATCGCCGAGCACGTGCGGGCGCGGCTGGCGCGGCAGATTTGCGCCCAGCACACTTCACCCTCGGGCTATCTGCCGCTGGTCGCGCTGTCGGCGAAATGGGAGCAGAACTTCGCCGATTCGATCGTCGGCCAGGGCGACGACCGGCATCTGGCGATGCAGCCGTCCAAGCTTTCGGAGTTCATCACGCTGGTGCGCGAGCGGTTCGAGGATGCGGCCCGCGAAGGCGAGGCCCCGGTGCTGGTCACCTCGGCCTCGATCCGGCCGTTCGTGCGCTCGATCGTCGAGCGCTTCCGCGCCCAGACCAGTGTGCTGTCGCAGTCGGAAATCCACCCGCGGGTGCGGCTGAAGACGGTCGGAAGCATCTGAACCGCCGCCGGCGGGGTCCCTGCCCGGTCCCGCCGCCCATCACGGCTATCACGAGACTTCAACGAAATGTGAGCCGGTCTTGGAACCGGAGTGCATCCTCCATAGTTCTAGCTCCGTAATCGTCATGGGTGGGCGGGACGACGTCGGCTGCGCTTTGCGGCCGGAACGGTTCCGTATGCCCGAAAAGACGGCCTACCGGACGGTAAGTGCTTGTAAAGATTTAAGTAACCGGAATGAACAATTTCCACCGGACGGAATGAACCTTTAACCGTTCCGGTGCGACCAATGACTGAAGAAACGGGAGCGTGTCATGAACAATTACTCGATGCAGACTGCGGACCGCCTGACCCACCTGAAGATCGTGGTCATGTCGCTGGTCGCCGGCATCGTCGTCGTGGGCGTGGGCATCGCCGCCCGCCCGTCCCTGCCCGACATGAGCACCCAGCTTGAGAGCCGGGCTCCGGTCCTGAAGGCCGGCAAGCCGGTCATCCGGACCAGCGCCGAGACCACCACCATCCGCTGATTTTCCACCGCTTCACCATCACCATCCGACTTTACGCGCGCCCAAGTGGCGCGCGTTTTTTTTCGCTGGCGGCAACGACCGTTCGTCCCCGCGAAAGCGGGGACCAGCCAGCCCTGTTCGGGAAAACACCGCGCTCCCGCTTGCGCGGGAGCGAACGGATGGTGTGGAAACTCAGGCCGGCGCGCTGCGGGAACGCATCAGGCCGATGGCGTCGAGATCGGCCTGCTCCATGGCGGCCTCGGCCGCGCGCTCGCGGGCCTGGTCGCGCTCGTCGAGCAACTCAACCTTCTTGAGCTCCTCGAAGGCCTCGCCGAGCACCGCCTTGGCGTCGTCGAGCTGCGTGCGCAGTTCGTCGGCCGAGCGCTTGAGGTTCTCGCGCCGCTGGATCGCGGCCTTGGCATAGGTCGGATAGGCGAAATGGCTCGGGTCGTGGATCCCGGCCCGCTCCTGCTCGACCTTGATCTCCCGTTCCAGATCGCCGGCCATGCGCTCGAATTCGGCGATCATGCCTTCGATCTGCATGACCTTCCGGCGCTTCTCGTCGACCTGAAACCTCTTCAGGCGGATAAGTGTATCGCGTGACTTCATCGACTATGACTCCCCCGAAGCCGCGAGGACGTGACTGACCCCACCCGCGGAAGCGGGCACTCGGCGGGAATGTGGCGCAATAACGTTAGTTTTCGGTTTCCAAACGCGGGGGTGCGGGCGGGGGCGCCAGAATCTGTTCCAGGCGCCGATAACCCTCGAGCATCTCAGTCGATTCTTCCTTGCCCTGGGCCAGAAAGGCCTCCAGCGGCTTGTGCAGCGCGATGGCCTCGTCGACATCGGGGCTGGAGCCGGGCCGGTAGGCGCCGAGCCGGATCAGTTCCTCCATGTCGGCGTAGGTCGCCATCACCGACCGCGCCCGGGTCAGAACCGGCAGGAACGCCGGGTCGGCGGACTTGGGCATGGAACGGGACACCGATTTCAGCACGTTGATCGCAGGGTATCGGCCGCGCTCGGCGATCTGGCGCTCCATGACGATGTGGCCGTCGAGGATCGAGCGCACCGCGTCGGCGATCGGCTCGTTGTGGTCGTCGCCCTCGACCAGCACCGTGAAGATGCCGGTAATCGTGCCCTCCCCCGCCCCGGTGCCGGCCCGCTCCAGCAGCCGCGGCAGTTCGGCGAACACCGTCGGCGTATAGCCTTTGGCGGTCGGCGGCTCGCCGGTCGCAAGCCCGATCTCGCGCTGGGCGACGGCAAAGCGCGTCACCGAATCCATCAGCAGCAGCACCTGCTGGCCGGCGTCGCGGAAATACTCGGCGATGGCGAGCGTCAGATACGCCGCCTGGCGGCGCATCAGCGACGGCTCGTCGGAGGTCGCCACCACCACCACCGAGCGGGCGAGGCCCGCCTCGCCGAGGTCGTCCTGCAGGAACTCCTGCACCTCGCGGCCGCGCTCTCCGACCAGCCCGATCACCGCGACGTCGGCCTTCACGTTGCGCGCCAGCATCGACAGCAGCACCGATTTGCCGACGCCCGAGCCGGCGAAAATGCCCATGCGCTGGCCGTGGCAGCAGGTGATGAAGGTGTTGAGCGCGCGCACGCCGAAGTCGATCGGCGCGCCGATGCGCTTTCTGGCGTGCGGCGGCGGCGCCGCGGCGCGCAGCGCAAACGGCTCGGCGCCGAGCGGCAGCGGGCCCTTGCCGTCGATCGGCTCGCCCATGGCGTTGACCACCCGGCCGAGCCAGGCCGCCGACGGCCGCACCGCGCCCGGCACCGTCGTCACAACCGCCCGGCAGCCGCGCCGGACCCCTTCGAGCGGGCCGAACGGCATCAGCAGCGCATTCGTCCCGGCAAAGCCGACCACCTCGCAGGGGATCGGCCGGCCCCGGGTCTCGACCGTGACCCGCGAACCGACCGACATGGCGTGGATCGGCCCCGCGACCTCGACCATCAGGCCGCGCACGCCGACGACCCGGCCGTAGATTTCGGCGGCGTCCAGTTCATCGATCTGCTCGGCCAAAGCTTTCATGTGGCGGCTTTCATCAGGCGGCCTTTTATCGCGTTGTCCTCAGGGAACCCGACGCGCCGGTAACCTTTCCGGGCCGTTCTTAACCACTTGTTTACCCGCGTCGTTAATCATTGCGTCACCGTCATTGGGATCGGGCGGCGCCGACCGCGTCCAGAAGGGAAGCGGCGAGTCGCGTGAGTCGCTTGATACGGACTCTTAAAGTGGAACATGAGCGCTAGCGTGGCCAAAAAACCACTCTCTGCCAGTATCTTATGCCGATTCGGCCAAATCGGGCCAGCGAATGCTTGCGGGCGAGAATCAGGTTTTGTTAACCATGCGTCGTTAACGTTCCGAATCGGATTGTCCCAAGGCGTTTTAACGGGCCGCCCCGACGGCGTTCCGAGTTTTGAGCCGCAGCGGCGAAGAAGGGGACCGGCATGCGCGTCTTGCTGATCGAGGACGATAGCGCCACGGCGCAATCGATCGAACTGATGCTCAAGTCCGAGAGTTTCAACGTCTATACGACGGATCTCGGCGAAGAGGGCGTCGACCTCGGCAAACTCTACGACTACGACATCATCCTGCTCGACCTGAACCTGCCGGACATGTCCGGCTTCGAGGTTCTGCGCAGCTTGCGGGTCTCCAAGGTCAAGACGCCGATCCTGATCCTCTCCGGCCTCGCCGGCATCGAGGACAAGGTCAAGGGTCTCGGCTTCGGCGCCGACGACTACATGACCAAGCCGTTCCACAAGGACGAGCTGATCGCGCGCATCCACGCCATCGTGCGCCGCTCCAAGGGCCACGCGCAGTCGGTCATCAACACCGGCGACCTCACCGTCAACCTCGACCAGAAGACGGTGGAAGTCGGCGGCCAGCGCGTGCACCTCACGGGCAAGGAATACCAGATGCTGGAGCTGCTCTCGCTCCGCAAGGGCACCACGCTCACCAAGGAGATGTTCCTCAACCATCTCTACGGCGGCATGGACGAGCCGGAACTCAAGATCATCGACGTGTTCATCTGCAAGCTGCGCAAGAAGCTTGCGAACGCCTCCTCGGGCAAGAACTACATCGAGACGGTGTGGGGCCGCGGCTACGTGCTGCGCGAGCCGGCCGAGGACGAGGCGAGAATTCCAGCTTAGCGAGGGGACGAGGGGATGCGAGAACCCCGGCCGAAAGGCCGGGGTTTTTGTTTTTGAGCGAGTTTCGTTCAAGGCGAACGCAGCGTCCGGCAGCGGTACCGTTATCGGCGCGCGACACACGTCTTGAAGCGAGGAATGTTGCGATTGGTGTTTCCGCCTGTCACCTGCTTTATCTGGCCTCGTGGACATGTGCCATCGTCCACAAGGACCGTTTCGCCCCAGGGAAGAGTGCCGTGCGGCGGCTCCCGCCTACGTGCTGCGCGAGCCGGCCGAGGACGAGGCGAGAATTCCGGCGTAAGCCGAGGCACGAATTCGCTCAGCGAGGGGACGAGGGGCAAGCGAGAACCCCGGCCGAAAGGCCGGGGTTTTTGTTTGGGCCTATTTCACTTCGCATCGTGAAAAATCACCCCCAACGTATGCCGTCTACCCTCCCTCACCCGGCTCACCCCGTGCCGCATGTTCACGCGATAAACCCCGCGCGTGCCCTGTACCGGCCGCTCGCGCACCGCAAAGATCACCGCGCAGCCCTGGCCTAGCGGCACCACCTCGGCACGCGACTGCATGCGCGGGCGCTGCTCGGTCAGCACGAATTCGCCGCCCGAGAAATCCTCGCCGGGCCGCGACAGCAGCACCGTCGCCTGCAGCGGAAACACCAGCTCGCCGTAGACGTCCTGGTGCAGGCAGTTGTAGTCGCCCACGCCGTATTGCAGCAGCAGCGGCGTGGGCCTGCCCTGCCCGGCCTTGCGGCAGCGCGCGAGAAAAGCGTCGTGCTCCGCCAGATAGCGCGCTTCGATCCCCAGCGCCTCGTTCCAGCGGTTGGCGATCTCCGCGAGCCCCGGATAGAGCGCGGCGCGCAGCGCGGCCACCGTCTCCGGCAGCGGATAGGCGAAATACTTGTACTCGCCGCGCCCGAAACCGTGACGCGCCATGATCACGCGGCTGCGGAACGGCGCGCCTTCTCCGTGCTCCTGCGCGTAAAGCCCGGCGAGCGCCGCACACTCGTTCGGCGCTAGCAGCGGGCCGGTCGTGGCGCAGCCCTGCGTGGCGAGGCTCAAAGCGATCCCAGCCCAGTCCAGCGCCGCGGCGCGCGCGGCCACCGATGGCAACTCCTCCTTGCGCCGCGCACGCGCTGTTGATGCTATAAGGTTGCTCCCTGCCAATGCAATGCCGTCTATGGGATAGAGTGCGGCGCAAGGCGACCCGCCGCCACCCGAAAAGCGCCGCCGCGGCCGCAACGTCCTCGCAAGGAGCCACGCCTTGAAAGCCATCCGCATCGCCCGCACCGGCGGCCCCGAAGTCCTCGAATACGTCGACGCCCCCACCCCCGCGCCCGGCCCAGGCCAGGTGCTGGTGAAGGCCGAGGCCATCGGGGTGAACTACTTCGACACCATGATCCGTACCGGCCGCTATCGCTGGATGCCGAAGCTGCCGTTCGTGCTCGGCAACGAGATGAGCGGCACGATCGCCGAGACCGGCGCAGGCGTCACGAAGCTGAAACCCGGCGACCGCGTGTTCGTCGCGGGCTACGAAATCGGGAACGCGGGCGGGCTCTACGCCGAATATGCCGCCGCCCCAGAGAGTGCGGCACTGCCGTTGCCCGCAAGCGTCGGCTTCGACGAGGCCACGGCGCTCACCAACTACCAGCTCGCCATCATCCTGATGCACCACGCCGCGCGCGGGGTGGCGGCCAAAACCGTCGTGGTCTATGGCGCTTCGGGCGGCGTCGGCACCGCCCTCATTGACGTGGCGCGAAAGGCCGGCGCAACGGCCATCGGCACCGCGGGCTCGGCGGAGAAATGCGCTTTCGTGCGCGCGCGGGGCGCGGCGCACGCCATCGACTACACCAAGGAGAACACGGTCGAGCGCGTCAACGCGCTCACCGGCGGGCATGGCGCGGACATCGTGTTCGACCATGTCGCGGGCAAGGCGTTCGGCGACGGCCTGAAGATGCTCGCCCCGCTCGGCATGATCGTCTCTTACGCCGTGCTCGGCGGCATGGCGGAGGGCGACCTGTTCAAGGACATGCGCGCCAACATCGAGAAGAGCCCGGCGGTGCGCTGCTTCACCATGCACACCTACGACCACATGGAGGAGCCGCGGCGCGAGGCGCTTCAACAGGCAGCCGGCATGCTGGCCGGGGGCGTCAAGCCGGCGATCGCCGCGCGCTTTGCGCTCGCCGACGCGCGCCGCGCGCACGAGACGATCGACGCCCGCGGCAATCTCGGCAAGATCGTGCTGATACCTTGAAGGTTTAACGCCTCAGCGCCCCGCGCCGGCGGCGGGAACGATCGCGGCCGGCTTGCGGAAGCCGAGCACATTGCCGGCGGCCGCAGCGTTCTGCGTCGGCGCATAGAGCCCGCGCCGGTCCTCGACCGGGCGGAACTTCCCGGTCAGCCCCACCACCGTCTCCGCGCCGCCGAGCACCAGATAGCCGTCGCGTTCGGTGACGGCGGCCACGCGGTCCAGCACGTCGGTCTTGGTCTGCTGGTCGAAATAGATCAGCACGTTGCGGCAGAACACCACGTCGAACGCGCGAAGGTGCGAGAAGTCGTGCAGCAGGTTGAGCGGCATGAAGTTCACCATGCCGCGCAGCTCCGGCGCGATCTGCCAGAGGTCGCCGGTCTGCGAGAAATACTTGATCAGCAGCAGCGACGGCAGCCCGCGCTGCACCTCGAACTGGGTGTAGATGCCGCTCCTGGCCTTTTCCAGCACCTCGGTGGAGATGTCGGTGGCGACGATCTCGACCCGCCAGCCCTTCAACTCCTTGCCCATCTCCTTGAGGCAGATCGCGAGTGTGTAAGGCTCCTGGCCTGCGGCCGCGGCCGCGCACCAGATGCGGATGCGGCGCGTCGCCGTCCGCGCGGACAGCAGCGCCGGCACGATGGTGTCGCGAAAGTGCTCGAATGGAATCTTGTCGCGGAAGAAGAACGACTCGTTCGTGGTCATGGCCTCGACCACTTCCACGGTCAGCGCCTCGGCACCCGGAGCCTTCAGCTTGCCGACCAGGCCCGTAAGGTTGAACAGCCCGGCCTTGCGCGCGACCGGCAGAAGGCGGCTCTCGACCAGATAGTGCTTCTCAGGCGACAGCACGAGGCCGGAGCGCTGCTTCAGAAGGTTGCGCAGAAATTCGTAGTCCTGCGGCGTCACGGCTTCGCCCCCAGGAACAGCCGCACGACCTGCGGCGCGATCTGGTCGAGCGGCAGAATGGCCGAGCAGACACCGGCCTCGGCGGCCGCGCCCGGCATGCCCCAGACCACGCTCGTCGCTTCGTCTTGCGCGATGACGGTGCCGCCCGCGGCGGCGATCTCGGCTGCGCCGAGTGCGCCGTCGCTGCCCATGCCGGTGAGGATCAGCGCCAGATTCCACGGGCCCCAGACTTCGGCCGCCGACGCGAACAGCGGATCGACCGCCGGCTTGCAGAAGTGCACCGGCGCGCCGTCGTCGAGCACGACGGTCGCGGTGCCGTCGCGGCGTTCGACGCGCATGTGCTTGCCGCCCGGAGCGATGTAGATGTGCCCGGCCAGCACCGGTTCGCCGTGCACGGCCTCGTGCGCGGGCTTGGCGCTGGCGCGCGCCAGGTGCTCGGCCAGAATGGTGGTGAAGGTCGCCGGCATGTGCTGGGTGATCAGGACCGGCGCGGCATCGGTCACGGCGTCGAGCTTCGCCACCAGGCGGTTCAGCGCCTGCGGCCCGCCGGTCGATGCGCCGATCAGCAGCACGCGCGGCACGACCTGGGAGTATGCGCGGAGCGGGAACTTGCCGGGCGCGGCCGCGGACTCCGGGGTCCGCCATTTTCCGGTGCGCTGGATCGCACCGGCCATGCGGCGCGTTGCCGGCGCAATCGCACCGCGGCCCTGCGCGGCCCGTCCGCGCCGCATGCGCGGCGTGGCCAGCGCGGTGATTTTCGCAATGAGATCGCGCTGGAACGCCGCCGAGGTGATGACGCCGCCTTCGGCCTCGGGCTTCGGAACGTAGTCGGCCGCGCCGAGCGCCAGCGCCTTCAGCGTCACCTCGGCATGGTCGCGCGTCAGCGCCGACGCCATGATGACGATGAGGTCGCGGCGGCGCTGCAGGAGCAGCGGCAGGGTCGAGATGCCGTCGAGTTCCGGCATTTCGACGTCGAGCACCACGACGTCGGGCTTGTCGGCGTCGAGCCGCTCCAGCGCCTCGCGGCCGTTGCGCAGCGCGGACACCAGCGTGAGCCCTTCCGTCTCGCCGATCCAGCGCGACACCAGCGAGCGCACGACGACGGAATCGTCGACGACCATCACACGGATACCGTCTCGCGCGGTCGCGGGCGCAAGAGGCGCAGTAGGAGCCAGGATACTCATCGCAACGCGTTACTCCGGAACAACACGCACAGCGGCAACGTCGCCGCCGTCAGATCAGCCCGACCTCCTGGAACTTCGCCTCGACGATCTCCTTGTCGAAGGGCTTCATGATGTATTCGTTGGCGCCGGCGTGAAGCGCGCGCGCGATATGCGCGACGTCGTTCTCCGTGGTGCAGAACACCACCTTCGGCGCGTCGCCGCCCGGCAGGCGGCGCAGCGCCTTGAGGAACTCGAAGCCATCCATCTTCGGCATGTTCCAGTCGAGCAGCACCGCGTCCGGCAGCTGGCTCTGACACTGGGCCAGCGCCTGCTCGCCGTCTTCGGCCTCGACAATCTGAAAATCCATGCCTTCCAGGATCCGCCGCGCCACCTTTCGGATGACGCTTGAATCGTCGACGATCAAACAGATTTTCATAGCACCCTCACTCCGTTACGCATGTCACCCAAACGGAATTTCGCTTGCTGTGCGGTCATGCGGCGACCGCGCCGTTCTGCATGTCGAGGACGCGATCGACGTCGAGCACGACCATGAGCTGGTTTTCGAGCCGGTAGATGCTCGAGGCCACGCGCGCCAGACGCGGATCGAGGTTGGCAGGCTTGCTCTCGCGAGCGGAGTCCGGGAGCTTCAGCACCTCGCCGACCGTGTCGATCAGCAGGCCATAGGACTCCCCCTTGAACTCGATGCCGATCGCCAGCATCGGCTGGGACGCGTCGCGCCGGCCGAAATCGAGCCGGCAGCGCATGTCGATGGCGGTCACCACGCGGCCGCGCAGGTTGAGCATGCCGGCGACCTCCGGCGGCGCGAGCGGTACGTGCGTCAGCCGCTCCGGCACGAACACATCCTGCACGCGCCCGATCGGCAGCCCGAACAGCTGGTCGCCGACGGTCACGGTGACGTATTCGGTGGATTCCGCTTCGACGGTGTCGTGCGCACTCATCATGGCCACCCCCTATGCCGCCCGCGTCATGTCCGCGGTCTGCTCCTTCAAAGCCGCGATCAGGCTTTGACGGTCGAACTTCGCGACGTAATCGTGGAAACCGACGCGCCGCCCGCGCTCGACCGACTCCGGCGAGCTGTAGGACGACAGCGCGATGATCGGCAGATCGCCGAAACGGGACTCGCCGCGCACCGCTTCCGCGAGCGCAAAGCCGTCCATGCCCGGCATGTCGACGTCCGTCACCAGCACGTCGAAATTCCGGCCGCTGCGCAGCATCTCCAGCGCATCCTCGGCGCGTCCGACCACCGTGACGTCGTAGCCCGCAGCCTTCAGCACCGGCGCGAGCATGTTGCGGAAGAACGCCGAGTCATCGACGAACAGCAGGCTCCGTTCGGACGGACCCGATCCGATGTCCTTGCGCCGGAACCAGTCCTCGTAGGCCAGCGGCAGGAAATGGCCGACGTCCACGATCTCGGTCGCCTGGCCGCGCACCACCGCCGAGCCGAGCACGCCGGGCCGGTCGCTGCCGACTTCGATGGCGAGCTTTTCCTCGACGATGTCGACGATCTGGTCGACGATAAGCCCCATCGAACGGCCCGCGTCGGAGAACACCAGCAACGGCTGCACGCCGTCGTGCTTGACGGCGGCATCCTCGCTGACGCGCACCAGCGGCATGAGCTGGCCGCGGTACTGGATCATGTGCCGGCCGTTCGAGAGCTCGATCTTGCGGCAATCGATCTCTTCCAGACGGGTGACGAGCGACAGCGGAACGGCCTTCGGGTGCGGCGAGCCGGCGCGGAACACCAGCAGCGACACCATGTCGTCGGAGGTGGCTGCGCGAGCGCCTTCGGCCTCGCCGGCGCCCGCAGGTGCCGAAGCGGCCACGGCGCCGACCGCCTGAGACACGCCGTTCGGATCGACGATCAGGATCACCGAACCGTCGCCGAGGATGGTATTGCCCGAGAACATGTCGATGTGGCGCAGCTTGGAGGCGATCGGCTTGACCACGATTTCCTCGGTGTGGAACACGCCGTCGACCACGATGCCGAAGGTCTGCGCGCCGACCTGCGTGACGACGATATAGCCCTTGGCCGGCATCGCGGCGTCGGGACTGATCTTGAGCAGCGAGCTCAGTCGCACCAGCGGCAGAAGCTTGTTGCGCAGCCGCAGCACGGCGGCGTCCTTGATGTGCTCGATGCGGTGCTCCGACAGGCCGTGCACCCGCACCAGTTCGACGACCGACAGCTGCGGGATCGCGAAGCGGTGCCCGCCGCATTCCACGATCAGCGCCGAGACGATGGCGAGCGTCAGCGGGATCTTGACGGTGAAGCTCAAACCCTGGCCGCGCACCGAATGCACGTCGATGCTGCCGCCGATCTGATCGAGGTTGTTGCGCACCACGTCCATGCCGACGCCGCGGCCGGACACGCTGGTGACGGCGGCTGCGGTCGACAGCCCCGGCGCGAAGATGAACTTCTGAATCTGCGGCTCGGACATCTTGTCGAGCTCGGCCTCGGTCGCGAGTCCGCCGGCCAGCGCCTTGTCCCTGATCTTGCCGGTGTCGAGGCCGCGCCCGTCGTCGGAGACGACGATGATGATGTAGCCGCCTTCGTGGTAGGCGCTGAGCCGGATCGTGCCCTTGGCGGGCTTGCCGGCGGCCATCCGCTCGGCGGGTTTTTCCAGTCCGTGATCGGCCGAGTTGCGCACCATGTGGGTGAGCGGATCGCGGATGCGCTCCAGCACCTGACGGTCGAGCTCGGTGTCGGCGCCGTGCATTTCGAGCTCGATGTCCTTGCCGAGTTCGGCCGAGAGATCGCGCACGATGCGCGGCAGCTTCTGCCAGGCGTTGCCGATCGGCTGCATGCGCGTGCGCATGACGCCGTCCTGCAATTCCGCGGTGACGTTCGACAGCCGCTGCAGCGGAACCTTGAACTCGGAATCGCCCTGGCGGCGGACGATGTCGAGGAGCTGATTGCGGGTCAGCACCAACTCCGACACCATCGTCATCAGGTGATCGAGCGTACCGAGGTTGACGCGGATCGACTGGCCGGCGGCCTTGTCGGCCCCGTTGGCGTTGCCTTTGTCGTCGTCGGCCGCGGGCGCGCCGGCGCCGGACGCCGCCACGGGCTTCGCGGGCACGGGTCCCGGCGCGGCGCGGAACGCGCGCTCCAGCTCTTCAAGCGAAACCTCGCCCGGCCCGACCGGCCGCGGCGGCGGCGGCGCGCTCGAAGGCGGCGGCGCCTGCTTGGCGGACGGCGCAGGCGCGCCTTGCGCCATCTGACGCAGCTCGCGGATCAGATCGCCGTCGTCGCCATCGGGCTCGCGCTCGCTGCGCTCCAGTTCGGCCAGCAGGCTCTTGATCCGGTCGATCGCGGAAAGCACCAGCGTGACGGCTTCGCCGGTCACCGGCATGCCGTCGCGGAAGCGGCCCATCAAGGTTTCGGCGGCGTGCGCCAGCGTTTCGAGACGCGGCAGACTCAAGAATCCGCACGTGCCTTTGATGGTGTGGACCAGCCGGAAGACGTTGTTGAGGATCTGGGCGTTGTTGGGCTCCTGCTCGAAACGCACCAGTTCGACGTCGACCACGTCGAGGCTCTCGTTCGTCTCCGTCAGGAATTCACGCAGCAGCTCGTCCATGACAACAAACGCCGCCCGGCGGCGCTGGCCGCCAGGCACCCTCCTCCGAACCGCTGCCAGTTTGTCGGGCAGGTGTTTAATTTCTGTTGCGGATTCACGGCGAGAGCGAACGGTTGAACGAATCGTTAACCGCGCAAGGCCCGGCGGGCACGCGCCGCCGGATGCCGAAAAATTCAGGTCTTGTTAACGCACTCGGGATGGCCCCGCGTCAGCGCGCGACCACCGTCACCGCTTCGCCTTCGGCGGTCATCGCGACCGTCAGCCCGCAATTCTTGGCGAGAAGGCCGGTGTAGAACGGCTGTATCGCGTGCGCATCGACTGTATGGCCGGCCGGCTGGCCAGAAAGCAGCGAGGGGATCGCCTGCGGAACCTTCGCATTCGTGCCCGTGACGGTGATGCGGAAAGCCATGGTCTCGCCCTCCCCGACCCCGTCCACCGTCAACTGGCCGCCGCGCGGGATGGCCTGCGCCGCCATCAGCATCATGTTGAGCAGCAGTTTGACGCGGTTCTTGGGCAACAGCGTGCGGGGAATGTTCCAGCCGATCTTGGTCTTTTCGTCCTCCATCAGCCCCCGGGTCACGGTTTCCGCATCCCCGGTGTCGATCTGCGCGCCCGCGGAGCCCGCCGCCCCGAACGCCAGCCGGCAGAACTGCAGCTTGGCCGATGCCGTTCGGGCGCTTTTCTTGATCAACTCCATGGCGAACTGGGTGGTTTCCTCATCCTTGTCCTCCTCCATGACCTCGAGCCCGTTCATGATCGCGCCCACCGGGCTGATGAGATCGTGGCAGACGCGCGAGCAAAGCAGCGCGGCGAGGTCGAGGCCTTCGAGGACGACAGGGCCGGACATGCAGAAAACCTCCCGATCCGGGGCGGAGTCTTTGACGTTTATGCGATTCGCGCTTCGAGTGTCAGGCGGCCTTGTGATACAGGGCTGCGGCGGGGCCATGCGAGGACGATCGTGACATCCGGACCAGGGTCCGTCGGGACCGCGCTGCTCGACGGCCTTACCTCGATCGCCTCGCGCGCCGCCGCAGCCATCCTGGAGGTGGCCGATCCGGGACTCACCCGGCGCGACAAGGCCGACCGCTCTCCGGTGACCGCCGCCGACGAAAACGCGGAGGCCGTCATTCAGGACGGCCTGGCGCGGCTGCTTCCCGGCGTTCCGGTGGTTTCCGAGGAGTCCGCGGCGCGGCTTCCGCCCGGCGCGGCGCAAGGCCGCTACCTGCTGGTCGACCCGCTCGACGGCACGCGGGAAATCCTGGCCGGCGAACGCGAATACGCGATCAACATCGCTCTGATCGAGAATTGCGCTCCCGCGATGGGCGTCATCATGGCACCGGCCCTGGGACTTTTGTGGCGCGGCATCGTCGGGACCGGCGCGGAACGCCTGCGGCTGGATCCGGGAGCCGACCCCGGCCAAGCCGCCGAGCGCGTGGCAATCCGCACCCGTGCCCAGCCGGCGCGCGGGGCTGCGGCCGTGGTGAGCCGCTTCCATCGCGAGGCGGAGACCGACGCCTATCTCGACCAATTCCCACAGGTGCAGCGGACGGTGATCGGCGCCTCGATCAAGTTCTGCCGGCTGGCCGAGGGCACGGCCGACATCTACGCGCGCATGTCGGCGATGTGGCCGTGGGACGTCGCGGCTGGCCACGCTCTGGTGGAAGCGGCCGGCGGCATCTTGAGGGACACGTCCGGCCAGCCGATCCGCTACGACCGGCCGCACACCCGGTTGCCCGCGTTCATCGCTTTCGGCGATCCCGCCGCGGCGCGCTGGCGCTGATCAGATCGCAAGCTTGCGCCTGACTTCGGGCCAGCGCCGGACCGCCGCGGCAATCGCGATCTCGGGATTCTCCAGAAAGGCCGCGAGCGACCCCTCGTCGAAGAACAGATAGAGGCGATTTGCGACGATGGTCCAGATTTGCGGATGGCCGTGCGTCGCCGATCCGCGCGCGATGGCCAGCGGATCGTGCCCGCCGAACGCGGGGGTGTAGGTCTGCGGACTGGACTCGAAGGCCGCGCGGTTGCCTTCGTTGCGGAAGCGCCAGGCCGCGCCGGCATGGCGGACTTCGAGTTCGGGCCGGCCGACGGACGGCGCGGAGTCGGTGAAATAGGCCACGGGATCGAAGCCGTCGATCGCAAGACCGGTGTGACGATTGACGGCGATCAGCTCGGTCGTGGCCGCGCGCGCCGGCGGCATGCCGATACCGGAAGCGGCGGCTGCGGCGGCGCAAATCGCCAGAGCGGCGGCGAGCGAGCAAAACCGGCGCGCGTTGCCGCGACCTGGCTTTCGTTCCTGCCGCGTTGCCGTCATATTCCACGTCACTGTTGGTGCGATTCGAGTGCCTGCCGTTGAGGCTACGGCAGCCGCGTGAGCAACGGGTTAAGCGGGCCCCAAACCCATCCGCGACGGAGCACACCATGCGCGCCACCATCCGCATCGCCATCGCCGCCCTGGTCCTGTGCCTGGCCGGCCCAGGCCTGCTCGCGGCGCAGGGCGCACCGCCGCCCGCGAACGAGCCGCCGCCAGGCAACCGCTATTCGTCGAACGAGGTCATCGACGCGGGCCACAAGTTCTTCGGCACCGTGTCGCGCGGCTTGGCGCAGATCGTCGAGAAAGCCGTCAGCCAGTGGGGCCAGCCGAACGGCTACATCCTCGGCGAGGAGGCGGCCGGCGCGTTCATCGCCGGGCTGCGCTACGGCGAGGGCATGCTCTATACCAAGAACGCCGGCGACCTGAAGGTCTACTGGCAGGGCCCGTCGATCGGCTTCGACGCCGGCGGCGAAGGCGCCCGCACCATGATGCTGGTCTACAACCTGCCGAACACCCGTGCGATCTACGAGCGGTTCGGCGGCGTCGACGGGTCTGCCTATTTCATCGGCGGATTCGGGATGACCGCGCTGACCGCCAACAACGTCGTGCTGGTGCCGATCCGCTCCGGCGTCGGCCTGCGGCTTGGCGCCAACATCGGCTATTTGAAGTTCACCCCCAACGCGACCTGGAACCCGCTTTAAGGTCCCGCACCGGCCGCGCGCCCGGTTTAGGTTAACCCGGGGTTAATCTGGCGGCGTTCGGCCGCCCATGGCATGGTGGCCTATCGGCATCATTCCGGGTCGGAGGCCCCCGTCCATGATCGAGCCGATCATGTTCTTTGGCATCGGTTTTCTGGTCGCGAGCCTGCTTGGGCTCGTCATGGTTCCGCTCGTGCACAACCGCGCGGTGCGGCTGACCATGAAGCGGCTTGAGGCCGCGACCCCGCTGTCGATGGCCGAAATCCAGGCCGACAAGGATCAGCTTCGCGCCGAGTTCGCCATGTCGACGCGGCGGCTGGAGCTGTCCGTCGAGCAGATGAAGGCCAAGACCACGAGCCAGCTCGCGGAACTCGGCAAGAAAACCGACGCGATCAACCGCCTCAAATCCGAACTGGGCGAAAAGACCGCGGCGATTTTCTCGCTGGAAGCGCGCGAGAAGGCGCTCAAGGATCAGTTGCAGGCCACCGAGGCCGAGCATTCCGTCAAGATCGGCGCGCTGCGGGAGGCCGAGCGTATGCTCGCCGACAAGCAGGCCGAACTGGCGAAGACGTCCTCCGACCTCGACCAGCGTTCGGTGACCGCCGACAGCGCGCGCGTCGAGGTCGTGGCGCTGCGCACCCAGGTCGACACGCTGAAGGATCGCGTCGCCAGGCACGAGCAGGAAGCGCAGGAAATCGGTGAGCGCCTGTCGCGCGAGCGCAAGGACGCCACCGCCGCCAGCGCCGAGCTTCAGGACGAGCGCGGCAAGGTCGAGAAGCTCGGCGATCGCGTGTCGCAGCTCGAGCGCGCCCTGGTGGCGCAGACCACCGAAGCGGAGGTGCTCGGCCGCCGCGTCCTGGAACTGGAAGGCCGCCTCGCCGATCAGACGCGCGCCCTGTCGGAGCGCGAATTCGAGATCTCGCAGCTGCGCGAAACCATTACAGGCGCGAAGAAGATCGAAGTCGACCTGCGCGCCGAGCTTTCGAGCGCCGCGAACCGCAGCCGGTCCGCAGCCGATACGCTCAACAAGGAAAAGGCGCTGATCGAGGATCAGCTTTCCCAGTCGTTCGCCGAGCGGACCCGGCTGCAACAGGAAATCGCGGCGATGAAGCGCGAGGCCGAGCAAAGCTGGGCCGCCGAGCGCGTGGAAAATGCGATGCTGCGCGAACGCATCAACGACATCGCCGCCGAAATCGCGCGTCTCACCGTCGCGCTGGAAGGCCAGGGCTCGCCGCTCGAAGCCATGCTCGCGGGCGACGCGGCCGCGTCCAACGGCCAGCGCGCCGCCGTGGCCGAGCGCAGGCCCACGCCCGGCGAAGGCACCGGCAATCTCGCCGACCGCATTCGCGCGCTGCAGAAAAAGGCGTCGCGGGTTCCCGCCGCCACCTGACGCGCCCGGGCGCCGGCGCCCAGACCGATGGCATTGCAGCGCGGGACACCCGGCCGCATCACCGCCCGGCCCATCTCAGCCGGCCGGGGGCGGCGCATCGTCGTCGCAGCCGCGCTCGCCGCCGCGGCGTGGCTTGCGCCCGCCGGCGCATCGTTCGCGGAACCGGCCGAGATCGCCAGAGCCCGCGCCGCCGAACGCAAGTCGTTCACCGACGCCGAGATCGTCGAGGGTTTCCTGAAGGTCACGCTGGGCGCGGAGCTGCGCGCGGCGGACTCCGCCGACCGCATCCGCAAATACGACCGCCCGGTGCGGGTCTATATCGACAACCGGGCGCGGCCGAACCGCCGCAAGCAGGTGGAGGCCGCGCTGGCCGACATCGGCCGGCGCATCGGGCATCTCGACATCGCGGTGACGCCGCGGCGCAAGGACGCCAACATGCTGGTGACGCTGGTGCGCGACCGCGACCTCGCGCGCACGATCCGCTCCTTCTACGGCGCCGAACGCGCGCGCGAGATCCTCAAATCGCTGGAGCCGCAATGCCTGTCCGGCATTCGCCGCGACGAGCAATTCCGGATTCTGCATTCCGACGTGTTCATCGTCGCCGACGCCGGCGAGTTCATCTTCTACGACTGCGCCTACGAGGAGATTTTGCAGGCGCTCGGGCCGATCAACGACGATTCGTCGGTGCCCTGGACCATGTTCAAAGACGACGTCCACATGGGCTTCTTCGGCCTGTACGACCAGTACATTCTCAACATTCTCTACGACCCACGCATCCGGCCCGGCATGACCCGCGACGAGGTGCGTGCGGCGCTGCCGCAGGTGCTGCCGGACGTCCGCGCCTGGGTCGCGAAGGTCAACGGGATCGCGAAATAGGCCGGTCCGTCACACGCGGGCCGCGAGCGGGGCAACCTTCAGGCTCGCGGCCAGTTCGTCCATTTCCTGCACCAGCCGCGGCGGCAGCGCGACACCGTTGGCGATCCGCTCGGCCTTGCGGCGCTTTCGGTCCTCGCCAGGAATGCGGATCGCATCGAACCCGGGCAGCTTCGGCGACGAGCGCAGGTCGTTAAGCTGACGGTCGACCTCAGCCTTGAACGCCTCCGGCGACATGAAGCGGCTGACGTCGAGCGCGAGCACGAACTGGCCGGTGTTGCTCGCTCCCGAGCCCGGCCCGGTGGCATCGACCACATCACGGGCGAAGGCCGCGCCGTTAAGCACGCCCGCAAGCATTCCGATGATCAGCGCAAGCCCGCTGCCCTTGTGACCGCCGATCGGCAGCAGTACGCCCTCGCCGACCTTTTTCGGATCGTTGACCGGCTGGCCGGTCTCCTTGTGCACCACCCAGCCGTCTGGCATCGGCGTGCCTGCGATCTGATATTGCCGGATCGTCCCGTAGGACGCGACCGAAGTGGCGATATCGAGCACCACCGGCGCCTCCTTGCCAGCGGGGATCGCAATTGAGATCGGGTTAGTGCCGAGCAGCGCCTCGGCCGAACCCCACAGCGCCATGTGGTTGGCGGTCGACACCGCGGCATACATCCCAACCATGCCGCGCGCCGCGATCATCTCCGGATAGATGCCGGCCGCGCCCGCGTGGTTGGAGTAGCGCACGCCGACCCATCCGATGCCGGTCTCGCCCGCCATATCCATCGCGAGCTTGGCCGCCGCCGTGATCACCAGGTGTCCGATGCCGTTGTCGCCATCGAGCAGCGCGGTCGATGGCGCGCGCTCCAGCACCTTGATGTCGGCCCTCGGGTTGACCCGATTCTGCCGCAGGTTGGAGACATAGAATCCGAGCCGGAAGATGCCGTGGGCGTCGAAGCCGGTGAGATCGGCCTCGATCATCTTCTCGGCGGCAATCGCCGCGTCGGCCGCGGGCACCCCGCATGCGGCAAGCGCGTCGCGCGTGAACGCAATCATCCCCGCGACGGGGTAACGCCTGGATTCGCTCATCGCGTCAGGCTGCGGCCGCGCGCGCCTGGACTGGGAAATACTTGTCCAGCCAGTCGTAGATCACCGTGCGGACCCGGGTGTTGCTCTCCGCGAACATGAAGTGGTCGGTTTCGGCGAACAGGTGCAGGTCGCAGGGCTGGCCGGCACGCTTGAACATCTCGATCGACTGCTCGGTCGGCGTCACCGAGTCCACCGACGAATGCAGCAGCAGGATCGGACGCCCGGCCGCCCCGCCGATCACGTCGTCGGCGCGGAAGTCGTACATGCTCTGCGCGGTCTCGGCGGTGAACTCATGGATCGAGTTCGACGCCAGATGCCCGCGCAGGTGCTGCGGGATCGGCACGATGTCGTAGCGCGGCACCATCAGCGACTTGCCGGTCTTCTCGCGGTGGCGTTTGCCCTCGGCCAGCATGTCGGTGAACTTCTTCCAGGCCGCCTCGCCCGGATGCTGGCCGCGGAACTTGCGCTCGCCGTCGCCCCAGCCGCCCGACGAGATCGACGCGGCCACGCGCTTGTCGACGCCGATGGTATAGACCGCGATCGCGGCCCCGAAGCTCGAACCGATCAGCCCGATGCGGTCGCCTTCGACGTTGGGATGCTTGGCGAGGAAGGTCAGGCCGTCGCTCGCCGCCTGCACCTGTTCGAGGCAGATCAGGTTGCCGCGCTCGCCCTCGCTCTCGCCGCAGCCCGGCATGTCGAAGCGCAGCGTCACGTAGCCGAGGTCCTCGAACATCTTGCAGGGTTCGAGCACATTCGACGAACTCGAGTTGCTGCCGAAGCCGTGCATGACGATCCAGGCCGGCCGCCGCTCGCCCGGCTTCACGCCGTTCGGAACGCGCACGGTGCCGACGAGCTTGCGGCCGTTCGACTGGAACGAAATCTTGGTGTCGGGCATCGCCTCAATCCTCCCTCAGTCCTTAGTGCGCGCGCAAAATTCAGCGCGGAGCCTTCATCCCTGCATCTGCCAGATGGCGCTTCGCGTGTCCACGAACCGCCGCGCTCGGCTGCCCGGCGCGGCAAGCAACCGCCGGAGCCGCAGTTTGCCGCGCCAAGGCCCGCGATCTACGCCAGTGCGCGCGTCCGGGCAGCGCGTGGGTTAACCATACCCAAAGGTTAAGCCCGCCCGCAGGGGCCATTTCCACAAGCTCTGGCGTGGCTGTGGCCTTGGCCTACAAAATCTTGCATCGCTCATGGGTAACCTTGCTTGCGCGGCCGGGGGCGGCATTGCAGATTGGCCGCCGGCGGGGAGGCCACCTCGAAGACCGGCGAAGTACGCCGTGCAGTGGAGGTGGACGTGTTGAATATCAATCTGGCGGCCCTGCAGAGCCACGAGTTCATCGTGGGTGCGGCGGTCGCGGCCATCCTGGTCGCAGCTCTCGTGGCATCGTCACTGTTCCGGAACGTCGCCCTGGCGCTCGCCGCGGGCGCGGTCGTGCTGCTCTATCTGCAGGGCGGGGTCGCGGCCCTGCTCGCGATGTCGGCGATGGTGGAGAGGGAGATCCGTACATTGCCGGACTTCTCCAACGGCCTGATCGTCGGCCTCGCCATTTCCGCCGTGCTGCTCGTCGGATTGCGCCAGCGTTCGGCGTGACGCGCGGCGAACTACCGCCGCTTGATCGACATCAAGGATCGCATTCGCCGCTCCGGCGAAGGTTGTGCCAATCGTCGACCCGATTGACGCAACCGGCGGAGTCCATCATGGCGTTGCCCCACGTCCTCAAGCGCATCCGGCTCGAACTGGCGCGCTCCAGGGAATTCCCCAACGGATCGGCCCGCCGCGGCTACGAGTTCGTGGCGCCGCTGGACGCCAACGGACGCATCGACGCGCAACTCTGGCAGCAGCACCGCGCGCACTGCGGCGTTCGCCGGTTCTGGGAGGGCGAGAACGACGAGACCGGCCGCCTGGTTCACAAGCCCGGCGGGGCCGAGCATGCGCGCTGGGTGTTCGACTACAACCCGGAAGAGGACACCGACGACGAGTCCGGCTACCGGTTCGGCGCCCACGCTTTCGTGCCCGGCGAATACGTCTCGATCCGCGACGACGACGGAGAGATGCACACCTTCCGCGTCATATCCGTACAGCCGGCGGGCTGAGCGGCGCCGCGAGCCCCTCCTCCACGGACGCAAACGCACATCGGCCGCCCCGGAGGGCGGCCGATCCATTTTCCGAAACCCGATTGCGAAACGGGCCGTCAGTGCGACATCAGCACCGGAACCGTCATCGACTCCAGAATGCCGCGGGTCGCGCCGCCGAGCACGAACTCGCGCAGCCGCGAGTGGCCGTAGCCGCCCATCACGACGAAGTCCGTTCCGGCGTCGGCCGCGTACGACAGGATCGCGCTCGAAATTTCGATGTCGTTTGCGACGATACGCTTGAAGTCGACACTGATCTTGTGGCGCGCGAGGTGGCGCGAAATATCGACGCCCGGCAATTCGTCGGCCGGCTCCTGCTGCTTTGCCACCGTGACGATCTCGATCGCTTTCGCGCGCTCCAGGAACGGCATGGCGTCGCCGATCGCGCGTGCAGCGGCGCGGCTGCCGTCCCAGCACACCATCACACGGTCGAGCTTGAGGCCGGCCTTCTGGATGTAGGGCACGACCAGGATCGGCCGGCCGGAACCGAACAGCGCGCCCTCGATCGTCAGCTCCTCCCGGCCTTCGGTCTCGGGCCCGGCCTGCGGCAGCACCGCGAGATCGAAGTGCCGCGCGATCTGCGCAAACAATTCGCTCGCGCCCGCAGGCCCGGACTCGAGCATGTGCGACTCGGCCGAAAGGCTCGCGCGCCGCGCCTTTTCCTCGAATTTGGCGATGGCGGCCTGCCCGAGCTTTTCGCTTTCGGCGCGGAAGTTCGCGATGATGTCGGCCGCAAATCCGTCGAACACGGTGCCCGGCACCACCGGCTCATAGGCGAACGTAAGACCCGCGATGTGCGCGTCGAACGCGGTCGCAACCGACACCGCATAGTCGACGACGGCGGTGGGCGCCTCGCCGACGGGAAGACTTACCAGAACGTCCTTGATCATGAGCGCCTCTCGTTGTTCGTCATGGCCCCCGCCGCGCTGCGCCGACGGGCTATGAACCATATGTAATTTCCGACGCCGCACTCAACCGGTGCTTGATTCAGGTCAAGCGCAGCCGCGAAAATCCGGTGCGTCCGCGGACGCGCCGAACCCGGACGTTTCAAGGTTCCTGTACCGAGTTCAGGTAAGCGACGATCGCGCCCACATCGCGCGGCGAAAACCGGAATTCGGGCATCTCCGGATGGCCCGTCATCAGGCCTTCGGCGAGTCCTTCTTCAAGCGACTCGATCGGGTACTTGCGGCCAAGCGTGCGGAACGGCGGCGCCATCGCGTGCGGGCTTGTGCCGCGGCGTCCGACGGCGTGACACATTGCGCAGTGGCGTTGCAGCAGCGCCTCGCCGCGCGCCTGCGCCGAGGACTGGGCCGCCGCGGCCTGCGGCAGCAACGGCATGGCGGCGAGCGCGGCCGCGAGCGCCCATCCGAAACGGCGGCAACGGCTGCGTTTTTGCACGTGACCTCCTGAAACGGGCCTTGGCCGGGCCGATCGCGCGGCCTCCGGTGCCCGATTTCCTGCAATTCTTCAGAAAATCCACTGAAAAGCACCTCCGAGAAATCCCTTAGGGAGATCATCTGAATTTCGCATGCGAACCGCCCGCCATAGGAATCCATCATCGTTCCATGGAGGAGATGGCCATGCTCGCGCACACGACGAACTTCGCTCCCGCCCCGGTTCGCAACGCCCGCACGGCGCCTCCCGCGGCGACGCACGGCTTGGCGGATGCCTTGGACATGATGGGCGCGCCGATGACGTTCAAGCGCAACGCCGAAATCTACGGCGAGAACGAGCCGGCCGAATATCTCTACAAGCTGGTCAAGGGCGCCGTGCGCACCTCGAAGTTCCTCGACGACGGCCGGCGCCAGATCGGCGACTTCTATATGCCCGGCGACATTTTCGGCCTGGAGGCCGCAGCCGAGCACACCTTCTCCGCCGAGGCCATCTCCGACGTGCAGGTCATCGTCGTCAAGCGTAGCGCAGTCGAGGCGCTTGCGGTCCGCGACAACGACGTCGCCCGGCAATTGTGGACGATGACCCGCCGCGAATTGCAGCGGATGCAGGATCATATCCTGCTGCTGATCAAGACCGCGCAGGAGCGCGTTGCGGGCTTCCTTCTGGAAATGGCCAACCGCATCAAGGCGCGCGACGAATTCGACCTGCCGATGTCGCGCCAGGACATCGCCGACTATCTCGGCCTCACCATCGAGACGGTGTCGCGCACGCTCACCAGCCTGGAGAATTCCGCGGCCATCGCCCTGCCGAGTTCGCGCCGCGTCGTGCTGCGCAATCGCGCGGCGCTGGCGCGAATGAATGCCTGATGCACGGGTCCCTACCCCCCAACCAATGCATCGGGAACCTGCCCCGGCGAGAAATCGCCGGGGCAATTTCATTTCTGGCGCGAAGCTCGTAACGCCGGGTCAGCGCGAGGCGCGGCCCAGCACGTCCATCAGCTCGGCGACCTTGCGGCGCTGCTCGGCCTTGTTGCCGCCGGCGATAGCGTGCTCGATGCAATGGGCGACGTGGTCGCGCAGCACTTCCTCCTCGACGCCACGCAGCGCAGCGCGCACCGCCGACACCTGCGTCACCACGTCGATGCAATAGCGGTCGTCCTCGACCATGCGCGCGAGCCCGCGCACCTGGCCTTCGATGCGCTGCAGCCTTTTCAGAACCGAGGCCTTGGCTTCCTTTTGCATGCCCGCTATATACCCTTACAGGGTATTGGTATCAAGACCGAATTGAAGGGCAGCGTCGATGGCCTCCTCCCACGATCATTCCGCCCATGACCACGGCGCGCATGGTCATGCCCACCACGGCGGCCACGGCGCGCCCATCAAGGACGGCGCGCTCGACCCGGTCTGCGGCATGACGGTCGATCCGCACACCACGCCGCATCGCCACACCCATCAGGGGCATCCCTACTATTTCTGCTCCGCCGGCTGCCGCACCAAGTTCGCCGCCGATCCTGCGAAGTATCTCGCTCCCAGGCAGCCCGAAGCGCCGGTCCCCGAGGGCACGACCTACACCTGCCCGATGCATCCGGAGGTCCGCCAGATCGGTCCGGGCTCGTGCCCGATCTGCGGCATGGCATTGGAGCCGGAACTGGTCACGGCCGAGACCGGGCCCAATCCCGAACTCGCCGACATGACCCGGCGGTTCTGGATCGGCCTCGTCCTGACGCTGCCCGTCGTCGCGCTGGAAATGGGCGGACACTTCCTCGGGCTTCACATGGTCCTCGGCGCCGCGCTGTCCAACTGGCTGCAATTCGCACTCGCCACACCGGTCGTGCTGTGGGCCGGCTGGCCGTTCTTCGAGCGGGGCTGGCAGTCGCTGCTGACGCGCAACCTCAACATGTTCACGTTGATCGCCATGGGCACGGGCGTCGCCTGGGTCTACAGCGTGGTCGCCGTGCTTGCGCCGCAGGTGTTCCCGCCGGCGTTCCGCGCACCGGACGGCTCGGTCGCGGTCTATTTCGAAGCCGCCGCCGTCATCACCGTCTTGGTGCTGCTCGGCCAGGTGCTGGAGCTGCGCGCCCGCGAGCAGACCTCGGGCGCGATCCGGGCGCTGCTCGATCTCGCGCCCAAGACCGCGCGCCGCATTGCGGACGACGGCGCTGAGGAAGAGGTCCCGCTCGACGCGGTCGTGGCCGGCGACAAATTGCGCGTGCGCCCCGGCGAGAAGGTGCCGGTCGACGGCGAAGTGATCGAAGGCCGCTCGGCAGTCGACGAGTCGATGGTGACCGGCGAATCCATGCCCGTCACCAAGGAGACCGGCGCGAAACTCATCGCCGGCACCGTCAACCGCAGCGGCGGCCTCGTGATGCGCGCCGAGAAGGTCGGCCGCGAGACCATGCTGGCGCAGATCGTGCAGATGGTGGCGCAGGCGCAGCGCTCGCGCGCGCCGATCCAGCGGCTCGCCGACCGGGTGTCCGGCTGGTTCGTGCCCGCCGTGATCGCGGTGGCGCTGCTGGCGTTCGCGGCGTGGTCCATGTTCGGCCCGGAGCCGCGGTTCGCCTTCGGCCTGGTCGCGGCCGTGACCGTGCTGATCATCGCCTGCCCCTGCGCGCTCGGGCTCGCCACGCCGATGTCGATCATGGTCGGCGTCGGCCGCGGCGCGCAGGCCGGCGTTCTGATCAAGAACGCGGAAGCCCTGGAGCGGATGGAAAAGGTCGACACGCTGGTCATCGACAAGACCGGTACGCTCACCGAAGGCAAGCCGAAGGTGACCGCCGTCCGCACGGCCGAAGGCTTCGACGAGACGCAGGTGCTGCGCTTTGCGGCGAGCGTCGAGCGCTCCAGCGAGCATCCGATCGCGCATGCCATCGTCGAGGCCGCGAAGGAACGCAACATCGAGCTTGCGCCCGTGCGCGGCTTCGACTCGCCCACGGGAAAGGGCGCGATCGGCATGGTCGACCGCAAGCGCATCGTGCTGGGCAACGCCAGGTTTCTCGCCGAGCTTTCCATCAAGACCGATGCGCTCGACGCCGAGGCCGAGCGCCTGCGCGCCGACGGCGCGACTGCGATCTACATCGCCATCGACGGCAAGGCCGCGGGCGTCATCGCCATCGCCGACCCGGTCAAGAATTCCGCCGCGCACGCCCTCGGCGCCCTGAAAGCGGAAGGCATCGCGATCGTCATGCTCACGGGCGACAACCGCACCACCGCGCTCGCCGTAGCGCGCAAGCTCGGCATCGAGCAGGTCCAGGCCGAGGTGCTGCCCGATCAGAAGAGCGCCGTGGTCGAGAAGCTGCGCCGCGAGGGCCGCGTGGTCGCCATGGCCGGCGACGGCGTCAACGACGCGCCGGCGCTCGCCGCGGCCGACGTCGGCATCGCCATGGGCACCGGCACCGATGTCGCGATGGAGAGCGCGGGCGTGACGCTGATCAAGGGCGACCTCACCGGCATTGTGCGGGCGCGGCTGCTCTCGCGCGCCACCATGCGCAACATTCGGCAGAATCTATTCTTTGCGTTTATCTACAACGCCGCCGGCGTTCCCATCGCCGCAGGCGTGCTCTATCCGGCCTTTGGAATCCTCCTATCGCCGATCATCGCGGCCGCGGCGATGGCATTCTCGTCGGTCAGCGTAATCGGCAATGCGCTGCGGCTAAGGTTGGCGAGGATCGAGGGGTAGCTGCTTCGCTGATGTGTACGCACTCCGAGCCGCAAGCTCGGTATGTCCCCTCCCCCCTTGCGGGGGAGGGGAGCACACTTTGCGCGCCGCGCTGCTTCAGATCAAAACGATCATCTGCCAATCGCCTCCAGCGCGCGCTTCAGCGTCTCCTCAGGCGTGCCCGAAGCATCCACGCGAATCCAGTCGAGCCCGTCGAGCGCGTAGGCCTCCTGCTCGCGCGCCACGCGGGCATCGGCATCGGAAGCGTCGCCCGTGCGCGTGCCGACGCGTTGCAGCCGGACATCGAGCGGTGCGACCAGAAACAGCCCGGTGAACGCAACCCCTGCCCCCGCCGCCGCCCCCGCAATCGCGCTTCGTTCATCGGCGCGCGCATAGACTGCGTCCGCGATCGCCGAATGTCCGGCCTTGGCGACAGCGCCCGCGCGTTCCGTAACGCGGGCGTACACGCGGTTCCCCACTTCCGGACGATAGGCTTCCGCCGGAAGCCGCTCGGTTTCGCCGGTGCCGAACATCCGCTTCCTCTCGACATCCGAACGCACCACCACCGCGCCCGGCTCCGGCGGCACATGCGGCGCGAGCGCGCGCGCCAGCAACGACTTGCCGGTGCCCGACAAGCCGCCGACCGCGAACAGCCGCGGCTTCGGCGGCGCGAGCACCCGCCCCGCGAGGCGAAAGTACGCCTCGGCCTGCTCGACGATGCGCGAACGCTGCGCGGGCGCGGCGTCGTGTAAGCGCGCCGCCGTCACCTTGGCTCGGATCGCGGCGCGCAGCGACATGAAGAACGGCAGCGCCGCAAGCCCGTCGAGATCGGCGTCATTCACCGCTTCGGTCAGATAGCGGTTGAACACGGCATTCGCCGGCCCGCGCAGACCGCGCTCGACCAGATCCATCAGCAGGAACGAAAGGTCGTACAGCACGTCGCCGGCCGCGATTAGAGGATCGAACTCGATGGCGTCGAACGGCAGCGGCTTGCCTTCGATCAGCGCGATGTTGCCGAGATGCAGGTCGCCGTGGCCGCGGCGGATGAGCCCGCGTCGGCCGCGTTCGGCGAGCAGCGGGCGCAGACGCTCCAAGGCCGCGCGCGATGCGCGGTCGAGCGCTTCAGCCCGGGCGTTCGGAAACTGCGCCGGATACTCTGCGAACGCCTCCTTGTTCTGGCCGAGAAATTTCTCCACCGCTCCGAGCCAGGGTCCCGCGTCGACAACCGGCGCGCGCCCATGCATCGCCACGGCCGCACGGCCCAGCGCATCGGCGAGCGCGCCGTCGATCTCGCCCCGGTCCGCAAGCCGGTCGAGCGTGCGGTCTTCGTCGAAACGGCGCATCTCGACCGCCCATTCGACGGGCTCGCCTTCGCCGCCGATCGCGAAGCCCTCCCCCGCGCGCACGATCGGCACGACGCGCAGATAAAGCTCCGGCGCGAACGGCCGGTTGACCTCAAGCTCGGCCTCGCACGCGGCCTTGCGCTTGTCGAGCGTCGAATAGTCGAGGAACGGGAACCTGACCGCGCGCTTGACCTTCAGCGCGCGCTCGCCCGCGAGGAACACCGAGGCCGCATGGGTGTCGATGCGGCGCACTTTATTGCCTCCATGCGTCGCGGAGTCCGCGAGGAAGGCGAAGACGTCGTCCTGTGAAATGGTCTCGTCGTCCATTCCTGATGGATATGGGATCGAACGGTCCGCGTTCACAGGACCTCGAGTCCGGTCAATCCCGGCTGAACGCCTTCTTCGCGCGCGCCACGACGTCCGGCGACACCGACGACAGCTTCGCGATCAACGACTCGACCTCTTCGCCGGTCATCGGCTCGACGTCGATCTTGGTTTTCTCCGCGTCGGCGAGGAACTCCTTGTCCTTCATCGCCGCCGCGAGCGCCGCGCGCAGCACCTTGGTGCGCGCCGCGGGCTGACCCGACGGCGAGACATAGACGCGGCCGAGGGACTGCGCGCCGAAGATCAGGCCGAACACCTGACGGTCCTGGTCAGTTTTGGCGAACGTGTCGACGTGCGGAATGCCCTTCAGCTCCGGATGCGGCTTGCCGCTGAGCTGGATGATCGGCTTGAACTCGCCCTTGGTGTACTCGTCGCCCCAGAACGACTTCACCGTCGACAGCGGCAGCCCGCAGATGCCCTGCACCTCGCCGCGGTTCATGGCGAGCTTGACGTCGGCGGAGCCCTTGTAGCCGTAGACGACCTTCAGCTTGGCGCCGAGCAGGTTGCGCGCGGCCTGCGCGAACTGGCCGAGCGGCCCGGTGGGACCGGTCGCGCCGAAGATCGCCTCCTTGGTCCGCAGATCGGCGAAGCTTGCGATGCCCGACGCCCTGGTGACGCCGCACATGCCGACGCTCTCCTCCATGTTGCCGATCCAGGAGAGCTTCCTGGGGTCGTATCGCGCCTTGTCGTTGCCGAACACCGGCTCGAACGCGACCGTGTGCACGAAGGTCGCCATCACGGTGCCGTCCTTGGCCGCGATCGTCTCCAGCCAGTTGGCGGAGACGACGCCGCTCGCGCCGACCATGTTCTGCACCAGGATCGACGGGTTGCCGGGGATGTGGCGGCTCAGGTGCCGCGCCAGCACGCGGGCGTAGATGTCGAAGCCGGTGCCGACCTGGTGGCCGACCATGATGGTGACGGTCTTGCCCTTGTAGAACGCGGCCGCGTCGTCGGCCTGGGCGGCGGCGGGCTGCGCCAGCGCGAGCAGCGCAATGGCGGCGGTGGCGGCTGGCAGGCGGATGGCGGCGGTCATGGCGCGGTTCCTCGGCGGTTCCCTTGGGCTTTGCTCGCTTCGGACCATCTTAAGCATGTTCGCCCAGCGTTGCATCGCGCTCCGCTCGCTCCCGCGGAAGCGGGAGCCCAGTTCTTTGGCGAAGAACGCTGGGTCCCCGCTTTCGCGGGGACGAGCGGGACCCTTTGACGCAGGCGGTGGGACGGCGCCCCATTACGGCCGCGCAAACCGCCCGTCCTTGACCTCCTTGGTCACGATCCATTTGAAGATCGGCGTCCGGTCGGCTGCGTTCTTCGCGCCGCACGCCTTCCCTCGGCGGCCCGACGTAAAATCGTCGCAATAAATCACGGCGTCGGGCTTCCACGCGCCCATGTTGTGCTCGTGGGAGACGATCCGCGCTCCCGGCGCGAGCTCCGCGATCAGCTTCGGGCGGAGCTTCAGGTTGATGCTGTCCCAGAGGAACAGCGTCACGGCGGTGCAGCGGCTCACGTCGTGCGCGTGGATGTCGCCCTGCACGAATTCGGTCCGTTGCTCGACGCCCTCCTACTTGGCGTTCTCCTTGGCCTTGGCGAGCGTCTTGGGATTGAACTCGACGCCGAGCGCGCGGGCGCCGAAGTCCTTCGCCGCCGCGATCACCACGCGCCCGTCGCCGGAACCGAGGTCGCAGACGAAATCGGCGGGCGTCACGTCCGCGAGTCTCAGCATGGCGTGGACGATGTACGGCGGCGAGGCTTCCCAGGAGGGCACGAAGGACGGGCGGACCTTTGTGTAGGGGTTCGCCGATGCCGCGGGGGACTGGACCAGCACGCAAAGCGCGATTGCGGCAGTCGCAGCCTGTAGGCGAAACGCGGCGGTCATGCCATGCCTCTGTCGGTTCTTCGTCGCGGGGCATGCTACAGCGGCACCAGCACATGCGCATGGCGAGTTGGCGTCGGCGCTCCGGCAAGCGGCGGCGTCTTCCCGCCCTATCAGCGACCGCGAATCCGAATTATCGACTTTTGTCGATCGAGCAACGATCGCCACATCCTTCGCAACGTTGACAATTGATGATATTGTATGATATTTATATTGTATACAATTAACGACATCGATGGAGAATGCTAAATGGACAAAAGACCCGCGCACCCGGAAGTCGACATTCCGTCGACAATGTCACCGGAGGCAGTTCGGCAGGAGTTCGCCCGGCGCCTTCAGCGCATGATGATCGCCAAGGGCTGGAACCAAAGCGAGTTGGCCCGGCGTGCGGCACCGTACATGCCGGACAAGGCGATGGTCCGCGACTCGATCTCGAAATATATCCGGGCGCGGTCGCTGCCAGGACCATTGGCGCTCACGGCACTTTCCAAAGCACTCGGCTGTCAGCCGGACGATCTGCTGCCGGTACGGCCGGCCAAAACGGGCAATCCAATTGATCGAGAGATCGAGACGCTAGATGCCGTGTGTAGGGCACTAAATTCCGTTCAACCGGAAGAGCGTAGTCGCATCCTCGGTTACATGAAAAGCAAGTTCAGTGCAGAGTGGCCAGGCAACAGGCATTGAGACGCCCAGGCTGAAGAGCATATCGTTTGCATGCGGATAGCTGACGCGCCCTTTTTGTGCGCCAATTTCACAAGTCAAAAACTTTCGACAAAGCGAACCCTTTGAAATCGTTGGCGCTCCCACGGGGAATCGAACCCCGGTTTCAGCCTTGAGAGGGCCGCGTCCTAGACCGCTAGACGATGGGAGCCAGAGCCAAGAACCTTGAAATAGACTCGATCCGGAGACGAGGCAAGCGGGCTCGGAATCCGGTCCGATTGGGCCAATGCGGCGCCGCGAGCACAGCGCGCTCCCTCCCCCTGAAAGGGGGAGGGTTGGGGTGGGGGTCGATTGAGCGCGCAAGACGATCCCCACCCGGCGCGCTTTCAGCGCGCCGGCCTCCCCTTTTCAAGGGGAGGTATCGGCGCTTGTGGCGCGGTCGATTTCAAATCACCGGATCGGACTTTACGGCTCCGTCGCAAACCGCAACCGACCCGCGGGCTTCAGCGTCCGCACGTCGAACGTCCGCACCTCGATCATGCCGCCGACCTCCACCGTCACCGCGATCCGGTCCTCGGTGACCGCGGTCGACACCACTTTGGCGCCCTTGGGCAGCAGCGCCGTCATCTCGGCCGGCGCCACGCTTCCCTCGGTGCGGAAAACGCGATAGCCCACGATGCCGACCACGACGGCGATGCCGAGGAAGGTGGCGAGGCCGGACAACAGCATCAGCCAGCGCACCTTGGCGACGAGCTTCTGCTGCTCCGGCGTCAGCGGCTTGTCGTCGTCGTTATCGGGATTGCTCATGGGCGTCCGGGACAACAATGCCGCATCCGGCTGACGATAACGACCGCGACGACGGCCGGAAAACCTTCGAGGGCCAGGCAACCTTCGAGGCCGCAGCCGGCGAGGCCGGCTGGCGGCTCGACCGGGTGCTGGCGGCGCATTCCGCGCTGTCGCGCACCCGCCTCAAGGCCCTGATCCTCGCAGGCGAAGTGACGGTCGCGGGCCGCACCATCCGCGATCCAGGCCACCGGGTCAACGCGGGCGACGCGCTCACCGTTAACGTGCCGGAGCCCGAGCCCGCCGAGCCCGCGGGCGAGGACATTCCGCTGAAGATCGTCCACGAGGACAGCGAGATGATCGTCATCGACAAGCCCGCCGGCCTCGTGGTGCATCCGGCCGCGGGGCATGCGCGCGGCACGCTGGTCAACGCGCTGATCGCGCATTGCGGCGCGAGCCTCTCCGGGATCGGTGGGGTGAAGCGGCCGGGCATCGTGCACCGGCTCGACAAAGACACGACCGGACTCCTTGTGGTGGCGAAAACCGACGCCGCACACCAGTCGCTCGCCGCGCAGTTCGCCGACCACGGCCGCGAGGGGCCGCTTCAGCGCGGCTATCTGGCGTTCGTCTGGGGCGCGCCCGACCGCCCGAAGGGCACGGTCGATGCGCCGATCGGGCGCCATCCGCACAGCCGCGACAAGCAGGCGATCCGGCGCGACGGGCGGTCCGCGGTGACCCACTGGCAGGTGCTGGAGCGTTTCCCCGGCAAGTCCGGAAAGCCAGTGGCGAGCCTGCTGGCCTGCCGGCTGGAGACCGGCCGCACGCATCAGATTCGCGTCCATCTCGCCCACATCGGCCATCCGCTGCTCGGCGACCCGGTCTATGGCCAAGGCTACCGGACCAAGGAGGCGCTGCTGCCGCCCGCGGCGGAGGCGGCTCTCAAGGCCCTTGGACGGCAGGCACTGCATGCTTATCTACTCGCCGTGGCTCATCCGGCCACGGGGGAAAGTCTGCAGTTCCGGTCGGAACTTCCAGACGATCTGGCTCGTTTACACCGCAGTCTGACCGGCTCGGCGCTCAAGAAATAACCTCGCTGCAACAGGGGGTTATGGGTGCGTCACCAAAGGCCGCCGGGTCACGCGGGTGTGAAGGGTCCGAATCTTCCTTTCGCCCCATTTGGTCCGGTATGCTGCACCTGCGGTCGGGGGTTCGCGACCGCAGCATGAGTGCCGTCGGCTCGGGGAGCGGCGGCATGAACGCCCGCCGGAGACCCGGGGGCAACCTATGGAGGGCGCTCTATGGCCCGTACTGCGGCTATGCCGATCGTCACCGCCGAAGGCGGTCTTTCGCGATATCTCGAAGAAATCCGGCGGTTCCCGATGTTGGAACCGCAGCAGGAATACATGCTCGCCAAGCGCTGGCGGGAACACGGCGACCGCGACGCCGCGCACAAGCTCGTCACCAGCCACCTGCGGCTCGTCGCCAAGATCGCGATGGGCTACCGCGGCTACGGCCTGCCGATCTCCGAGGTGATCTCGGAAGGCAACGTCGGCCTGATGCAGGCGGTCAAGCGCTTCGAGCCCGAGAAGGGCTTCCGCCTCGCCACCTACGCGATGTGGTGGATCAAGGCGTCGATCCAGGAATACATCCTGCGTTCGTGGTCGCTCGTGAAGATGGGCACCACCGCGAACCAGAAGAAGCTGTTCTTCAACCTGCGCAAGGCGAAGAGCAAGATCAACGCGTTGCAGGAAGGCGACCTGCGTCCCGACCAGGTTCAGGCGATCGCGCAGAAGCTCGGCGTCACCGAGCAGGACGTGGTCGACATGAACCGCCGTCTCGGCGGCGATGCGTCGCTCAACGCGCCGATCCGCGACGACGGCGACTCGGGCGAATGGCAGGACTGGCTCGCCGACGACAGCGAAAGCCAGGAGTCGGTGCTGGCCGCGAGCGAGGAGATGGACAACCGCCGCAAGGCGCTCTCGTCCGCACTCGACGTGCTCAACGACCGCGAGCGGCGCATCTTCGAGGCGCGCCGGCTTGCCGACGAGCCGGTGACGCTGGAAGACCTCGCGGCCGAGTTCGGCGTGTCGCGCGAGCGCGTGCGCCAGATCGAGGTGCGCGCGTTCGAGAAGGTGCAGAAGGCGGTCAAGCACAACGTCGCCGCCATGGAAGCGCCGCCGGCGCAAGCCGCGGCTCTGCCGGCGCACTAACACCCGCAAAATCCGGGCAACCGGACTTCACGAACGCCGCCGCAGGGCGGCGTTCGATTTTATGCACCTATGCTAGGCTTCCGGCGCATCATCGACCGGGGCTCCAGCCATGCTACGCACTCTGTTCGCAATCCTCGCCTTCGTCCTTCTCGGCGCACCTGTGCCCGCCACGGCGCAGGACGCGTTCCCCTCGCGCAACGTCCGCCTCGTGGTCAGCTTCCCGCCCGGCGGCGGCATCGACGCGGTCGCGCGGATGTTTGCGGAAAAGTTGGCGGGCCTGCTCGGCCAGCCGGTGGTGGTCGAGAACCGCGGCGGCGCGTCGGGCACCATCGCCGGCAAGGCGGTCGCGGGCGCCGAGCCCGACGGTTACACGGTGCTGGTGGCCTCGAACTCGATGCTGATCGCGCAGGCGCTGAATCCCAAGATCGGCCTCGACACGCCGAAGGAACTCCTGGCGCTCGCCAGCGCAGCTCCTCAGGCGGTCATCGTCGTGGCGCAGCCCGATCTCGCCGCGAACTCGCTGAAGGAACTGGCCGCGCTCGCCAAGACGCGAAGGCTCAATTACGGCTCGCCGGGCGCGGGCTCGATCGGCCATCTCGCCGGCGAGTATCTGTTTTCGACCGCGTCGGGCGTGTCGCTCGAACACATCCCGTTCCCAGGCGCTGCGCAGGCGCTGACCGCCGTGCTCGGCAAGCAGACCGATCTCGCGGTGGTCACGCTGCCGCCGACCGTGTCGCTGGTGCAGTCGGGCAAGCTGAAGGGCATCGCGGTCACGACCGAGCAGCGTTCGGCCGCGCTGCCGCAGGTGCAGAACGTCGTCGAAGCGGGCGTCAGCGGATTCTCGGCGAGCGCCTGGACCGGCTTTTTCGTGCCCGCGAAGACGCCGAAAGCCGTCGCGGACAAGCTCGGCGACGCCATCGTGAAAGTCGCGGCCATGCCCGACGTCAAGGAGCGGCTGTCCAAGCTCGGCTTCGAGCCGACCAGCGTTGCGGGCGCGCGGTTCCAGCGCGAGATCGGCGACGAGCTCAAGCGCTGGAGCGCGGTGATCGACAAGGCCGGCTTGCGGAAGTAGCGCGGCCTTCTACTGCTTCCACGCCGCAAAGGCGTCGCCGAACGCCTTCTCGCCGGGCGTGCCCTTTTCCATCGCCAGGATGGCGCGGCGGTTGTTGTTGTAGACGATCGGAATGTCGAACCACCCGCGCTCTTTCAGGAGCTGAAGGTTGCGCGCGGTGTCGGTCTCGACGGCCGAGAGGCCGATCAGGAAGAATCCGGGCGTGACCTTGACCGCGAGCCCCGCCAGCGGCACGCCGCGGGTCTGCTCGGCCTGCTTCATCAGCACGCCGGGAACGTTCTGCACGCCGCCCGATTGCGCATCCTGCGCGATGTTGAACACGATCTCGATGGTGTGGCTCGCCGGCAGCGACTGGTCGGTGTTGCGGCGAAGCGACCAGGTCGCGGTCATTTTGCGGTCGGGAATCTCGATATCGGCGCGCACCGCAAGCTCGGGCGGACGGCCGGGCGCGGCGGGCTTCATCTCGGTGCGCCAGACCGCCGTGCCGACAAAGCGCTTGCCCTGGGAGTCGTCGGGATCCTCCTCGTAGAGCACCACGCGCTGCGCCACCGGCACGCCGGGCGCGCCAGCCGGCGCGGGCTGGCCGATGCGATCGGTGATCTTCTTCTGCGTCGGCTGGGCTTCGCGCGGCTGCGTCGGGCCGCGCGAGCTGAACAGTTCGGCCACGGCGCCTGCGATGGCGCCGATCGTGCCGCGCTGCCAGTAGATCAGGCCGCCGATCACGCCGACCAGCGCAAGAATCGTGACCAGCCGGATGATGCCGGCATAGGACCGCGGCTGCCGGGGCGGACGCGGCGCGGGCGGCGCTTCCTCGTCGTACTGGGGCTGGTGCGTTTGCTGCGCCCGCGGGTGCTGCTGCGGCGGCGCAAACTGATCGTAGTCGACGGGCTGGCGCGGCTGGCCGCCGTCGATCTGGGTGGCCCACAGATGATCGGGCTGGACCTGCGGCTCGAGCTGGCCGTAGGGCTCAAGCGGATGCGGCTCGACCTGCGGCAAGGTCGGCGCCGGCGGCAGCGAATAGGGATCGCCGTATTCGTAGCGCGGATCGGCGCGGCTCTGCTCGATCGCCTGCTGCGGATCGGTGACGACGTCGCGGAACCCTTTCAGCGCCTCGTCGGACAGCGTTCGACGCCCGCCCGCGGTGCGCGGCGGATGCGGCTCGGCGGGCGCCGCGTGCCTGGCCTGCGGCGGCGCGGGCTGGGCTGGCGGAACCGGAGCGGCCGGCGGCGGCTGCGGCGGTGTGGCGGTCACCAGCGGACCGCGGCTGCGCGGCATCACGGCGGCCGTG
>Ga0194131_10001473_pt1 | contig 40163 bp, 39 predicted proteins | sample TA2KigO120mmetaG_FD_148631 | JGI IMG/M metagenome (GOLD analysis project Ga0194131, IMG submission 148631) | Freshwater microbial communities from Lake Tanganyika, Tanzania - TA2015053 Kigoma Offshore 120m | ecosystem: Environmental > Aquatic > Freshwater > Lake | place: Tanzania: Lake...
ATCTGAGTCGGAAAACTCCGCGTTTCGCGCCATACTGTACCAGATCCGTCCCCGCAGACATTGGCGTTCCGCCGCAAGCGCCTGAAAGGCTGGTTTCAGGAATAGACATGAAGTTGAGTCGACTCGCTCACATGATGTGTTGCCTTGGGGTGGCGGTTCCCTCGTGGTCGGTTCCGTACTATCTGGTGCAGTCGATTGGGCCCGTCGGCTACGAAAGCAAAGCGACCGGAATCAACGACGCGGGCATGGTGGTCGGCAACTATGAGTTGCCGGATGGAACGTATCGAACTTTCGTGTGGCAGAACGGCGTCGTGACCCCGCTCGGCACGCCCCCCCCAAGCCATCAACGCGCGTGGCATGGCAATCAATGAGAACGGTCAGGTGGCTGGATACATCGACACCGCCTCCGGGCCGCAAGTCGCGTTGTGGTCGAATCTGCCCTCGCCCGTAATTCTCGGCAACGGTTACGCGATGGCGATCAATGCGAACGGGGACCTGGCGGGAATGCGCATCGGACCCGACGGCAACGGTACGGCCTTCGTCACCCAGAACGGCGCCGAGACTTCGCTCGGCCAACCCGCGGGCGGAGACTGGAGCAAGACGACGGGCGTTAACGGCGCCGGCGATGCAGCCGGTACCGCGATGACGTCCGATGGCGCGATGCGAGCGCTTTCGGTCGTCAACGGAACAACCACCGTGCTCGCCGGTATCGGCGGCGCCAACAGTTACGCCAACGGTATCAACGACGCCGGTCTCGTCGCCGGATCGGCGCAATTGGCCGGCGGCGCGATGCGCGCCGTGATTTGGAACGGAATCGCGCCGACGATCCTCGGTTCGCTGGGCGGTATGAACAGCTACGCCTATGCAGTCAACAACAACGGAAGCGTCGTCGGTTACGGTGACTTGGCCGGCGATGGCGGAACGGCGGCGTTCGTCTTTGATGGCGGAGCGCTCTACGATTTGAACCTTCGCATCTCCGGCGACAGCGGTTGGCGTCTGCTCGACGCGATGGCCGTCAATGCCTCGGGTCAGATCGTTGGACGAGGTCTCTTCGAAGGCGTCGAACAAGCCTACCTTCTCACGCCGATTACCCCGCTTGCCGCCGCCGATGCGGTCGAACTCGCCGACGTGCCGGAACCGAGAACGCTGCTGCTCATGGGCGCGGCACTGATGAGTCTTCTGGTGTTGCGCGGCGGCCCGAAGCGCTGATCAGCGGGCACCGCCCCAAACCGTTGAAAAGTTCGCTACACTTGGGTCTTAACCATGGTTAAGATGCGACTGGGTTTCATTCTGTCGGCGTTGTTGACGTTGCCATTGGCGGCGCAATCGACGGCAACACTATTCGGTCTGGTGACCGATCAGAGCGGCAGCGCCATTCCCGGCGCGACAGTCCGAGTGTCGAATTCCATGACCGGATTTTCCGGCCAGCAGGCGACCGCGAACGATGGCCAGTTCCAATTCGTGAACGTCCCGTTCCAGACCTATACGATCCGCATCGAAAAGGCCGGGTTCGATCCCTCCGAGCGATCGATCAGCCTCCGGTCGAACATTCCATTTCGCCTTGACATTACCCTCGCCGTCGCCGGACAGGGAATTGCGATCGACGTCACCGCCTCGGAAATTCGCGCGACCATCGACACCGAAGCAACCGGAACCAAGACCGAGCTTGACGCCGCCTCCTTCGCTCGCCTCCCGCAGCAGGCCAGCGGCCGCGGCATCGAGTCGGTCCTCCTCAGCTTCCCCGGATTTGCCGCCAATGCCAACGGCGCCATCCACCCGCGCGGCGCGCATAATCAGATGACCTTCGTCATCGACGGCATGCCGATCTCAGATCAGTTAACCGGCGCCTTCGCCAATGCCGTCGATCCGACGATCGTGCAGAACATCGAACTCTTCACCGGCGATGTCCCCGCCGAGTTCGGAAACAAGGTCTCCGGCGTCGCCAACATCACCACGCGCACCGGGCTGGGCAACGGACGAAAAGCGGTCGGATCCACACAACTCTACGGCGCCGGCTACGACACGCTTTCGCAGGTAACCCAAGTAATGGGCGGCGTCGAAAAATTCGGCTACTTTCTCAGCGCCAACACGCTCGAATCGCACCGCTATCTCGACTCGGTCTCGCTCGACAACCTGCACAACGGCGGCAACTCCGAACGCGCCTTCGCCCGCTTCGACTACCAGCCCAACGCGCAGGACCAACTGCGGCTCAACCTAATCGGCGGACGCAGTTCGTTTGAACTCGCCAACCTTCGTTCGCAACAGGCCAACGGTCAGCGCCAGCGCCAGGGTATGCGCGATTTTTCGGCATCGCTCGGCTGGCTGCGCACCATCGACGCGCGGTCGACCTTCGACGCCACCGCCTCCTACCGCACGGCCATCGCCCAGCTTTTGCCAAGCGCCGGCGACACCCCGGTTACCGCCTCCCAGGCCCGGCACCTATCGACGATCACGCTCTCGGCGCGCTATAACCGCATCGCCGGCGCCCATACCATTCGAATGGGCGGCGACATCCAACGTTTCCCGGTTTCCGAGTACTTCAGCTTCGGTGTCACCGCCCCGGATTTTAATGACCCCGACTCGGAGGAGTTCCTGCCCGGTATTCGCCCGCACGATCTCACACGCGGCGGCCGCCTCTTCGAATACGCGGGCAAAAAAACCGGCGCCATGGATACATGGTTTTTCCAGGACCGAGTTAAGCTCGGCCCCCTAACACTGTCGCTCGGGACCCGCTTCGACAGCTACCGTTTCCTGGCGCGCGGCAATCAGTTGCAGCCTCGGCTCGGCGTGGCCTACCACGTGAAATCGACCGGAACGGTTTTCCGCGCCTCCTACAACCGCACCTACCAGACCCCGCCGAACGAGAACCTGCTGCTTTCGAGCTCCGTCGAAGCCGGCCGGCTTGCGCCCGACGCCGTGCGTGAAGCTTTTAAAGGCGGCGCCATCATCATCAAGCCCGAACGCCAGGACTTCTTCGAACTCGGGTTGCAACAGACCATGTCGCGTTTTGTCGGCTTCAGCGGGTCGTATTACCATAAGCGATCGAAGGACCTGCAGGACAACGATAACTTTCTCAACACCGGCATCATCTTTCCGACCACGCTCTCTCAGGCGCGCGTAAACGGCGCCGAGGGCCGCTTCAACTTCCTGCCGATTGGCGGGCTCTCCGGCTCGCTCAGCTTCACCCACTACCGGGCGATCGTTACGCCGCCGTTCACCGGCGGGCTGTTCCTCGGTTCGAGCGCGCTCGATTCGCTCAGCGCCGGGCCGTTCATTATCGATCACGACCAGACGCTGGGTATTCACGGAATGTTGAATTATTCGTGGAAGAAGCGATGGTGGTCGACGTTGTCGATCCGCTACGATTCCGGACTGGTTTCCAATCCGTCCGATCCGGTCGATGTGGCCAACGATCCCGACTACGCCGATCTTTTGCCCTACGTCAATCTTGCCGCCGATCCGACTCGCGTCAACCCGCGTACGGTGGCCGATGCTTCGGTTGGATACGATCACTACCGCGGCGACCGGAAGGCGTGGGACTGGAGCTTCCAGCTCATCAACATGACCAATACGACGGCGCTCTACAACTTCCAATCCGTATTCGTCGGCACCCGGATCGTTCAACCTCGAACAGCCGGAATGAAGGTACGGTTCTTCTGGTAGCGGATCACGCCCGCCGTTGGCGCTCTGGCCCCGCCACAAGAGTCCCAGCTACTCGAAATAGCCCTTGGCCAGTTCCGGCTTGACGTTGATCGCCTGCCGCCAATACGACTTGGCTTCTTCGTTGCGGCCCTGCGCCTTAAGCGCGTGGCCCAGGTTGAGCAGCGCTTCGGCGAACTGCGGTTTTTCCGACAGCGCTTCCTGGTAGAGCCGGATCGCGTCGTCCAACTGTCCCGATTCCTGGAGCAGCAACCCGGTGTTGTAGAACACCTCCGGCGAGCGTTCGCCGATATCGATCAACTGCGCCTGATAGTCGAGCGCCTTCTCAAAGTCTTCCTGCTCGACGGCCAGTCCCGCCAGACCGCGCAGCGCTTCGCTCGATTTTGGCTGCAGCGCCAGCAGTTTCTGGAACGATTCCGCCGCGGCGTTCCGGTTGCCTCCCCGCCACCGCGCCAGACCGAGGTTGATGATCGCTTCTTTCCAATCCGAGCGTTTGCGCAGGCAGGTTTCGAAGGCTTCCTCGGCGCTCCGGTGATCGCCGCGTTCCAGGCGCAGGAACCCGAGCCGGAACCAGGCCTCGTCCAATTCGGCGTTCTTGGCCACCAGCTTCTGATAGAGCCGCTCGGCTTCTTCCTTCTGGCCCTGCATTTCCAGCACCGTCGCCAGGTTGAACAGCACCTCCGGCAAGTCGGGAGCGATGTTGAGCGCCTTTTCGTAGGCCTCGCGAGCCCCCTGTGCGTCGTTCATCTCCTGCTTCACCGAACCGAGATTCGCAAACGCCTGCTTGGAATCCGGCCGGATACGCAGAGCCTCGTTGTATGCTTTCACCGACTGATCCAGCCGGCCCAATTTCTGGCACGCCACGGCGTAGTTGTACCAGCGCTCGTAATGGTTTGGCGTCAGGTCGACCAGTTTCTGGCACAGTTTGGCCGCCGCTTCGAAATCGCCGCTCTGGAACGAACACGTCGCCAACCCCTCTAGCGCCGCTTGCGAATACGGACGAAACACCAGAAGCTGATCGGAATACTGCCGCACCTGATCGTAGTCCTTGCGCGCCATTGAAATCGCGAGTAGATTCGTCAGCGCCTCCTCCGACTTCGGATTGCCCGCCAACGCCTTTTGGTAGATCTCGGCCGCTTCGTCGAACCGCCACAGCAGTTGCAATGCAACGGCCTTGCCGAACCGTGCCGTCTCGTCGCGTTCATTCTTCTTGAGGCAGAGGTCGAAGGCTTCCAGCGCCGGTTCAGGCTTCTCCAGATGCAAAAGGCAAATCGCGAGCCCCAGCCGCGCTTCGAAACGCTCCGGATCCTCGCTCAGGACTTTTTCGAAGCCCTTGGCCGCTCCATCCCAGTTGCCGAGCTTTTCGTGCGCAACCGCCAAGTTGAAAGGTGCGACCGCGTTTGCGGGCTCGACTTCGAGCAGCCGCGCATACGTCTTCGAAGCGTCCTCGAACTGCTCCAGCTCGCACTGCAGGTGGCCGATGGCGGCCAGGAATTCCGGCTTTTCGCCGTGGGACCCGGCAGCGGTTTGCAACTCGCCGAGCGCTTCCTTCAGCTTCCCTTCCATGTGCAGCGCCACCGCGCGCGAGAGCACCGCGGCCGTTTCGTCGGCCGGGCCGCCGGCGGAGTTCGCCGGGCGCGTGTTGGGACGGGCTGTTTGATTCTTGCTCATGGTTCAATCACTTCCTCGGAATGGCTTCAAACGGTAATGGGCGTCGATCGGATGGATCGCCCTAATCGGTGCCCTGCATATTCATCGGCTGAGGCGCCAAAAAAGAACATAGCTTACCCAAAAAGTCTGTCTGGTGCGAAATTCGCACCGCGTAAATTCTCGCCTGGTCGCCCGGCGCGCCCGCCAAGCCGATCCCGCCCGTCGTGAACCGCGCGTCGCTGAACGTATCGATCACCTGATCGCCCAGATACGTCGTCACGCTCTCGCCCTGCACCTCGACCCGTACCGAAAACAGCGACTGATTGGCCGGCCCGTGCGGCAGCGGAACCAATTTCACGCGTCCCGCCCGGCCGTTGTGCACCGTCCACCGTTGCAGTTCCAGTCTGGTCTGCCCCGTGTCGGGCGTGACGATCAACCGGTTGATGTGATAGTTGGAGAGATCCTGAGCCCGCACCAGCCATTGAATGACGCGCTTATCGACGGCGGCCTTCATCTCGAAGCTATAATCGCGAAGCCCGGTGGTCGGCTCGAAGATCGCCACATTGCCCGGACGCACGGTGCCCGACCGGTCATAGGACCATGTGCGCGCCCAGTTTCCCCTTCCGTCCCACCGGCTTAATCCGGACCGGAAATCCTCAACAATGTCCACAGCGGCGCGGTCGGCGATTTTCGCCTGCAAAACGTCCCACCGCGTCGGCTCGGCCGACGGCGGCGGCGCCGGGCGGACTTCTTTCTGTTTCTTAAGTCCGGGCGGTTCCGGTTCGCTTGCCGCGGCGGCCTGTACCTCTTCGCTCCCCGGCGGCGCGGGCACGGGCTCTACCTCGGCCTGCGGTATGCCGCCTGAGATCTGCACAGGTGCGTTCGACGCCTTTCCTTCTGGTCTCGCCACAACCCATATGCCAATAATCAGCGGTATCGCCATCGCGATCCACTTGATGTCGGGCGGCAGACGGCGAAGCCGGCCAAACGTAGGCAAAGAGCCAAAATTCGTAAACCGGTCTCGAAGTGCCGCCCGCCAACCGCCCGTCGGGTTTTCCTCGAAATCGGTCCCATCGCTCGTGCGGAGATTGTTGGGCCGCATCAGCGGTTTCGTTCCCCAATCCGACATCGGGAGCGCCAGCGGCAGACCCACACCCGCCTTCGGAAGCGGCTGTGCATTTGGCACCGCATACAACGTGTTGGCCGGCCGTTGGAGCGAGCACGATCCAAGTGGGCGCGGCCCTTCCGGTAACAACGCCATCTCCGGTTCGCCGATCCAGCCCCGGCCGGGACCGGTCCAGACCGCGAGCCGCGCCGCCGGAGGCGGAAGGGCTAAGCAGCGCGTGCGGCCATCGGTATGTCCGCTCCGCACGGGCGCTAACCGGAGCGCGGGCAGCCAAGGCCTGAAACAAGGCGCCAACGACTCACCGGCAGATTGGCAGCCAGCGATCTGTCGAGCCGCGGGCGCGGCGACGGTCAGAACGGTTCCTTTCGCCCGCACCGCCATTCGATGCTTCGCGGCCAGTCCAGGTATCGCGGGAATCGGCGCCCCTGTCGCCGGTTCGGGAGTCCAGCCCAACGCGGCCGAACGTGCGAGGTCGAAGTTGGGAACGTACTCCGTCACCCCAGCCACCCGCAGGCGTAGGCCGCCGCGCATCTCTCGTAATGGGATGATGGGCGCCGCCACCGCCTCGATTGCCCCGGCGCTCGCCGCGACAACCGCCGAATCGGAACCACCGATCGGACACAGCGAACGCAGATCCAAACTCGCCGGTAACTCCGCCGTTTGCGGCGCGGCCTTTCGGCGCGGACGCCGAGGCTCGCAACCGTTGCCCAGCAGCGGCTCGGCGTCCCCGGCCGTCACCCGAATCGCCGCGGCTGGTTCCACCGCCCGCGGCGCGAAGGTCCGCGTCGCCCGCGGCAGGGCGGATAGTCCCGCCAGATCCGTCTCATGGAACGGAAGCGGCGAACGGGCCGCTGGCAATGGCAACAGGTCAGGCGCCGTCGGCGCGCCGAATTGCAAGACGGCCGACGCCAGCGTGGGCAGATGCCGGATCCCGGCCAGGGGCTGGTTCGCGAAGGCTTCAAAAAGCGCGTCGATCTCGTTGGTCTCTTCAAACGCCGCCGAAATCTCCTCGGCGATCGCGCCCAAACTCCCGTCCGAGGGATAACTGAACAGCGATGCCCAGGCTGGCAGGAGTTCGAGCGGCCATGGCGTCGATGCCGCCATGACCACTCTGGGCGGCGCCAGGGCGCACAGTGAGCCGGAGGGCTGTAGTAGCAAGCCTTTGGCGCGCAATGCAAGCGGCGGCACACGATGCCCCGCGTTCACCAGCCACAGCGCGCCGATAGCGGTCGACAAAACCGCGCTGTCCCGAGCCGAAAATTCAATCGGCCAGAGCCGCGTAATCGGAGCGGGATCGTTGTCGGCTACCGGAGTTTTGTACTCCCAGCGCTGCGGACGCGTCGCCGCCCGCGGGAGGTTCGCCCGGCATGCGGACAGAAACCGTTCTTCGCGTACCGGTTTTGCGCCGCCCTGTCCGGGCCGCACGAGAACCCGCGCCAGCCGGCCCGATTTCCGGAATCGAGCCGGGAAACTTACGAGGTGTTCGCAGAAAAATACGGTGAGGTTCGAAGCCACCGGCTCAACGGCGCAGCCTTGCTGGCCGAAGTGAAGCGGCGCGTCCAGGAAATAAGCTTGAAATCCGCCGGCCGCCACCATGGTCTGCGTCGGGGGCCGCTGCTGCGGAATCTCGGCGACCTGATGATAGGCGGGCATCCGCTGCGTCTTGCCCGCCGCCTGGGTCGTCATCAACCGTTCGAACGCCAGCTTCTGTTCGTCGCCGTAGGCAGCCCGATGCTCATCCGAACAGAACTGAGGGTCGCTCAGCCGCCGGAGCAAAGGGATCGATTTGCTACAGAATCTACAGCGCATGCCATTGACCGAATGGTCCATCTCTAGCGTAAGGCCCATTGGTGCCCGTTACTACGCGGCAAATACCTGGGATTTTCCTAGTACACTCAGGTCCGGCGGCGGAAGATTGAGAGGAATGCCTTAGCTGGAACTCCACCGGTATCGGTTGGCCATATAATGAGAGAGATAATGCCGTCCGCCGAACAAACGATTCACACCTATGCCGCAGCCATCACGGCGCTCGACACCGATGCCTTTGTGGCTTGTTTCGCCCCAAACTGTGAGCTCAACGATCCGGTTGGCGCTCCGCCTTCGTACGGTCAGGATGGGGCCAGAGCCTTCTTTACCGGATTCTTGCCGCTACTCGACTCTATTGAGTTCCGACCCGTCGCGATTTTTGCGGCAAGCGGCAGCGCCGCCTACTCTTGGGTCGTCGAAGCGACCGGCAAGGCCGGTCAATCCGCCCGCGCCGAAGGCATCGATGTCTTCGAGTTCGATGCAAACGGCAAGATCCTCCGCAGCTTCGGCTATTGGGATCCTGGTCCGTTTGTCGCCGCCTTGACGGCCGCATGATCAAACCGCAGCGTCATTTCGTGCCGGTGCAGCCCCTTCGCGTACCCATCGGGAATGATCCGCTGCGCCACGAATCCGTGGCGCTCAAAAAACGCCGCCGTCTTGTTCGATGTGTCGATGCAAACCCGGTCCACTTGCCCGTTGCCGCGCAACAACTCCAGCCGGTGTTCCAGTTGCAATCGTCCCAGACCCTGTCCATGCCGCGCCGGATCGACCATCCCCCAAGTCAGCCACGCTGTTCTTCGCGACGGTTCGATTTCGATCCCGCCCGATCCCGCCACCGCGCCGTTTGCATCGACCAGAACAAAATAGGTTTCCGGCCCGTTGTCCAGGAATGCTTCGAACTGCTCACGTTCAAACGGCGCGAACCAATCCGGTGTCGCTGCGTCGAATATCGCCAGACACGCTTCCCGGTCGCCCGGCTGGTAGTCGCGGAAGGAGTACGTCATGGATTCCCGTTACCAGCGTAATCCCATGCGCCGGAAAAGTCGATCAATTCCCTTCGCTGCCGGGTTGCAGGAACTGCCGCAGCGCATTCGCCAGATCGTCGATGCGAATGGGCTTTGGCAGAAACGCGTCCATTCCGCTGGCAAAGCAGCGCTCCCGATCGGGATCGAGCGCCGATGCCGTCAACGCCAGAATTGGAATGCGTTGGACGCCGTTCTCCAGCGCCCGGATCGCCTCGGTGGCCTGCCAACCGTCGACCTGCGGCATGTGACAGTCCATCAGGATCAAATCGAAGTGCCCGTTGCGCCAAGCCTCGATCGCCAACGCGCCGTTGGGAACGCAGCACGCCTCACAGCCCAACTGTTCGAGCAGCCGCAAAATTACCTTCTGATTGACCGCGTTGTCCTCGGCCACCAGGATACGTCCGCCCACCGCTTCGCGCAGCGGCTTGGCTTCGCCGGCCGCGGTGCGGATGCACAGCGCGTTTTGAATCGCCGCCAGCAGCCGCGACGGCCGAACCGGTTTCACCGCATAGTGCGGAAATCCTTTCGAGCGGATAAACTCGATCCGCACCCGGTCGTGGGTATCGATCAGCGCTACGACCGGACGATCCGCCGCTAGCGCGACATGCGGATCGCAGGAGGCATTTAACCGCACCAGCGCGAAATCGTATCGGTCGCTCGATTCGTTTGTCACCTCGGCGCCCCAAGCCCGCAGCAACCGTGCAATCAGCTCCGCCGATCGCCCGTGCGGCTCGTTCAAAAACACGCGCTTTCCCGCCAGCGCCGGCTCTTGCGCCGCCGCCGGTAAGGCGCGATAGAGCGGCAGCGTGAACCAAAACGTCGAACCTTGTCCGGCACTCGATTGCAGTCCGATCTCGCCACCCCAAAGTTCGACCAACTTTCGGCAGATCGCCAGTCCCAGGCCCGTGCCTCCGCGCCGTGGAGACATCGGCCTGCACAAAGGACTGAAACAGCCTGGGCTGCACCGCTTCGGGGATGCCGATACCGGAGTCTTGAATCGCGAATCGAAGCTGTTCGCCCTCCCGCGACACGGCAACAGAGACTTCGCCCACTTCCGTGAACTTCACGGCGTTGTTCAACAGGTTCAGCAGCACCTGCCGGAACCGCCCCGGATCGGCCGTCAACTTGTCCGGCGCTGTGTCGTCGATATCGACCGTCACCTCCAGACCCTTGCGGTGCGCCGCCTCGGCCGCCAACTCGACGACCTCTTCGATCAACGTCCGAATCGAACACGGCAGCGGCTCCAACCGGATCTTGCCCGCCTCGATCTTCGAGAAATCCAGAATATCGTTCAGGATCGTCAGCAGCGCGTCGCCCGAGGACCGCATGGTCGAAAGATAATCGCGCTGGTCGGAGTCCAAATGCGTCTCTTCCAGCAAACTCGCCATGCCGAGGATTCCGTTCATCGGCGTGCGAATTTCGTGGCTCATCACCGACAGAAATTCGGACTTCGCCGCGCTCGCCTCCGCCAGCGCCTCATTCAACCGCAGCAACTGGTCATTGGACTCGCGCAGCCGTTGATACAGTCGCTGTTCGGTGAACTGTTCCTGCACTTCGATGAGCTGTTCGAACGCCGCCAATTGCGCCCGCAGCGCCACCGGGTCGTCGCGCTGTTCCACCCGCCGGTCGGTAAACTCCCGCCCGACAAACGGCGTCAGCGCCAGCTTCAAGCTCGCCGCCAGCGGCGCGAACAGTTCGGCGCACTCCGGGGAAACATGCCGCCGCGAAAACACAATCAGCGCGAACAGATCGCCGCTATGCAGCACGCCGCCGAAACCAAGCACCGACGATATGGCGTGCTCCCGCACAAACGCCTACGCCGGAACCGACTCGGACCCCAACGCGTGCTCGACGTGAAACACTCCATAGCGCTGCTCGACCATCGATGTCAGCCGGCTTGCGCGCGGATTCAGGACGCTCTCTGGATCGAGCCCGAACTGCGCGATCAGAGACGCCACCATCGGCGCGCGCTGAATGAATTCGCGGCTCACCAGCGGAATCGCCTGATGTCCCTTCGACAACTTCCGGTCGTTCCACTCCGGCTGATCGCCCGCGGTCGCCAGCAGTGTTAAGCAGCGTGTCTCCGGGCCAGGTTCGATCGCCGATTGCGCCAGCGCCCACTCCCGCAAGTCTTCGGGCAACGTCTCAAACTGCTGCGTCTTGTACAACCGCGCCATCGCGGTGCCATCCAGATCTTCGACGACAAACCGCACCGCCGCCTGCGCGACCTCTTCCATCGTTCGCGCGCCGGCGCCGATCGCACGAAACCGCGCGGCATAGTCGGCGACATCGTGCAGCGTAAAACTAGCCGGATCGTGTCGTGTGGGTGAGGCCCGCATCAAGTCGTCTTATCGGTTGACCGGGGCTGGTGTGAGAGGAAAATTGGCTATTCGCGGACCACGCGCGACAATCCCGGCGGCTGCGAAAAGCGCACCTCGCGGAGAAATCCCACGCTCACGGCGATGCCGCGGTGCCGCTACTTCACCTTCGTCCAAGCCCGCGTCCGGGCCGACTCCAGCACCGCGTCCGTCACATGATCGGTCGCCAACCCATCCCGGAACGTCGGCGCAACGCCCTTGCCACCGGCCGCGGCCTGCAGGAAGTCCGCCACCTGATGAATAAAGGTGTGCTCGTAGCCGATCTGCAATCCCGGCACCCACCAGTTCTTCATATACGGATGATCGCCGTCGGTGATGTGCAGACTCCGCCAGCCGCGCAACTTGCCTTCGTCCTTGTGATCGAAGTACTGCAAACGGTGCAGATCGTGCAGATCCCAGAAGATCGACGCGTGCTCGCCGTTGATCTCCAGCGTGTACAGCGCCTTGTGCCCGCGCGCATACCGTGTGGCTTCAAACGTCGCCAGCGATCCGTTGTTGAATCGCGCCAGGAACAGACTCGCGTCGTCGATGCCCACCGGCTCGACCTTCCCCGACAAGTTATGCTTGCGTTCCTTGATGAAGGTCTCGGTCACCGCCGACACTTCTTCGATGCCGCCGTTCAGCCACATCGCCGTGTCGATACAATGCGCCAGCAAATCGCCCGTCACACCACTTCCAGCGACGTTGACATCCAGCCGCCACAACCCCTCGCCGCCCTGTGGCAGTTCGGTCGAAATCGTCCAGTCCTGCAGGAACTTCGCGCGGTAGTGGAAGATCCGCCCCAGCCGTCCTTCATCGATCAACTGCTTGGCCAGCGTCACCGCCGGCACGCGCCGGTAGTTGTACCAAACCGTATTCGCGACGCCGGCTTGTTCGACGGCATCCACCATCTCTTCCGATTCGGCCGCGTTCCGCCCCAGCGGCTTCTCGCACATCACCATCTTGCCGGCCTTGGCCGCGGCGATCGCGATCTCGCGATGCGTATCGTTCGGGCTCGCGATGTCGATCACATCGATGTCCGGCGACTCCACCACCTTCCGCCAATCGGTCTCAATCCCCTCGTAGCCCCACTTCGCCGCGAAGGCTTTCGTGCGGTCTTCATTGCGCGCGCAGATCGTCTTCAACACCGGTTGAAACGGCACGTCGAAAAAGTTGGTCACCTTCCGGAATGCGTTCGAATGCGTACGGCCCATGAAGCCGTAGCCGATCATGCCTACGTTCAGTTTTTTCATATCTCTCCAGAATACTGTCCCGCCGAAGCGCGAGCGTAAGCGCCCAAGTTGGTGCCGCTATCGACCTCGGTTGGCGGTTAGGCCCACCCGTGGGCGTCGCGCACCGCGATCATCGTGCGTAGAACATCGTTCCATGTGTCCACTTTCATCATCGTGTCGTTGGAGAACATGCAGCCGTCCCAGCAGATATGCCGCACCGCTTTGGTGAGGTTCCCTGCATCGTCGCGCAGCCACGCGCCCGAATCGCGCACCACGTCCAGCCGCCCGTTCGGATCGTTCGGTAGGCAGTGCCGCCCGGTCTTATCGTGCGACCCCGATCCCTTCACCGTGCCGTCGTTCTGCGCGACGTGGAAGTCGATCGTCCACGGCCGCAGCGCGCGCGCCATGCTCTTGTAAGCCTCGGCCAGTTGGGCGCCATCGTTCCAATCGAAATCGGCCGGAAGCAGCGCGTCTTCCGGCGCGTTGTAACCCATCGTGAACAACATCGTATGCGCCATATCGGCCTGGAAGCCCAATGTTTCCGGGCGTCCCACCATCTCGAGCAGCTTCACGTTCTGCCGCCAGCTATGCATGCCCGCCCAGCAGATCTCGCCTTCGGCCGCCAGCCGCTCGCCGTATTCGGCGGCGATATCGCAAGCTTTGCGGAAGGTATCCGCGATCCGTTTGGTGCCCGCTTCCGGATCGGCCAGCCAGTTGTGCGGCCCTTCCGCCGAGTCGATGCGCACAATCCCATACTTGCGAATCCCCAGATCCCGCAGCTTCTTGCCGATCCGGCAGGCCTTGCGCACCTGCGTCAGGAACTTCGCCTGCTCCTCGTCGTTGCCCATCGCCGAGCCGCCGCCGGTCGGTCCCCATACCGGCGCCACCATCGAGCCGATCACCAGCCCGCGTCCGCCGACGTTATCGGCCAGCTTCTTTAAGTCGTCGTCGCTTGAATCGATATCGGTGTGCGGCAGCGAAAGAAAAATATCGACGCCGTCGAATTTTACGCCGTCAACGTTGGCCGCGCACGTCAGATCCAACATGGTATCGAGAGAGATTGGCGGCTCCGAGTCGGGGCCTTTGCCGACCAGTCCGGGCCACATGGCATTGTGCAGTGCGGGAGAAGTGTTCGTTGTGCTCATGGGTTCGCAGCTTAAGAGCATATACCAACCGGTGCCACGGGTGCACGGATGTTAACAATTTTGAGGTTGCCCGGAGCGGGTAGAATAAAAAGACTGCCTATGGAATCGATTCGTCTCCGGCTGTTCACAGTCATTGCAGCCGCCTCGTTTGTTAACGCACAAACGCCCGCTCCAACCCCACCGGCGCCCGCGAAACCCGCCGCCGAAGCTCCCAAGCAAGCGCCTACCACCTTGAAAAAGGTCAACTACGTTCGTCCGATCTCCGCCGGCGGCACGTTCGGATTCCTCGCGCTCGTTCCCGTCGGCGACGGCTCATTCGTCTCGGCGACCAACGTCCTCTCCCGTAACGACGAGACGAAATCGAAAGGCAGCCCCATCGGTTTTGGTGGCCTCGTCCAGGTCGCGCTACCGAAAAAATTCGCCGTCGCCGCGACCTACATGATCCACGCGTCGAAGCTCGAAACGACCAAGAACACCATCGAAGGCATCGACAACCCCTTCACCACCGTCGACGAACGCAAGATCAGCGATGTTAAGGAAAACTCCAGCATCAAGTATCGCGACTTCGGCATCCTGGTCCGCCGCTACGACAAAGACCACACCAAACAAGGCGTCCGCGTCTTCGTCGAAGGCGGCCCATCCTTCCGGGCGGTGCAGTCCATCCGCACAACGCGCACGACGACAATTCTCGGCGTCAGCACGAACGACAATAAGCCCATCGACAAGAAAGTCCAAAACCTCACCCGCGGCTGGACCGGCGGCATCGGCGTTCAATACAACGACGACTTCGGTTTCCGTGTCGTGCCCGAGTTCCGCTACACCCGCTGGATGGACAAAACGTTCGACAAGGATTCTTACAACTCAAGAAAAAATCAGTTCGAAGTGATTCTCTCGATAACTTTTTAGTCCCGTTCGCGCCAGTGTTTGCAGGAGCGAACGATGGGATTCGAACTCGAAAATCTGAACGTTGTTGTCAATAGCGGCTCGATTGTCAAGTGTCCGCACGGCGGCTCGGTGCAAATCGAGACAACGACGATGTTCGTTCTGCCGAACGGCAAAAGGGCGTTCAAGTGGACCGGCGCCGGAACCTTTTTGGGCTGCGCACACAGGGTCGGTGGACGCCCCCAACCCTGCGTCAAGATGCTCTGGGTTACCTGCAACCCGCTATATACAGTCGATGCCGTGCCCGGCGTAACGCTCGGCAATGTTGGCATCGGTAAGACCACCACCAACGCACCGCAGGGTCCGGCGATCATCGCCATGATTTAGTTTGAGGAACAGGAGAATTGCAATGGGATATCAAACCGACTACGCAATAGCATTCACTCAGGTAACGGACAAGTCTGTTGTCCACTGTCCGCATGGCGGACGCGTAACGATCATGCCTTCCACCACGACGACCAATGCCTATGGCCGCCGGCCGGCGAAGTATACGGATCCGGCAGTCGTCTCGGGTTGTCCTTTTCGCGTGGGAAACAAGCCCCAGCCCTGCACGAAGGTGCATTGGTTTGCGGGTAACCCGCTGGTGCCAGTGGATGGCGTCCCTGGCGTGACGATGGGGACGATTGGAACATGCAGATCCAATAATGGTGTGCCCCAAGGGCCGGCCTTGATCCTCAGCACTATCTAGCAGAAATGCGCGCCGCGCGTTTCGACGTACACCGAGTACAGCGACTGGCTGCCCGTCATGAACAATCGGTTTCGCTTCGCGCCGCCAAATGCGACGTTCGAACAGATCTCCGGTAGCCGGATCTGGCCGATCCGCTGTCCATCCGGCGCGAAGATGTGCACGCCGTCGTAGTTTTCGCCGACCCATCCCGCGCTCGCCCAGATGTTGCCGTCCTCGTCGCAGCGGATGCCGTCGGCCAAACCCTCGCCAACGCCATCGAGCTTCATCGAACAGAACACTTTTCCGTTCGTCAGCTTCGTGCCGTTGATGTCCCACACCTTGATCACCTTCGGCGCGTTCGGATAATGCGTCGCGCCCGTGTCCGCGACATAGATCTTCTTGTAGTCGGGCGAGAAGCAGATTCCGTTCGGCTTGTAGATATCATCGGTGACTTTCTCGATCTTCCCCGACTTGTCCACGCGATAGACCGCTTCCTTTAACTCCAACTTGCCCTTGTTGCCCTCGTACCACATCAGCGAGCCGTAGCCCGGATCGGTGAACCACAACGAGCCGTCGGGGCCGACAACGCCGTCGTTTGGCGCGTTCAACGGCTTGCCCTCGAACTTGTCCGCGATCACCGTCGTCGAGCCGTTGTGCTCGTAGCGCAGCACGCGCCGGTTGCCGTGTTCAAACGCAAGTTGCCGCCCTTCCCAATCGAACGTGTTGCCGTTCGAGTTGCCGGCCGGATTGCGAAACACCGACACATGCCCCGTCTCTTCCACCCAGCGTAACTGCGCGTTGTTCGGAATGTCGCTCCAAAGCAGGTAGCGGCCGACCGCGCTCCATGCCGGCCCTTCGGCCCACAGGCAGCCCGTGTGCAGGCGCTGAATCGGCGTGTTGCCGAGCTTGTACTTGTTGAAGCGCGGGTCGATCGCGACGATGTCGGGATCGGGGTAACGGGTCGGATTCTGCCCGCTCCAATCGCGCTTGATCTGCGCTAACAAGGGAGACGCGCCGAGTCCGGCGGCGGCGAAAAGCGATCTGCGGTTGAGTTTGTTTTCCATAATGGGCGAATGGCAAGTATATCAGGCTCCGTATTGGTACACTCTCGTTTACCGCGATGAAACGCTTTGCAACTTTTCTTCTTGCCTGCACCGCCATGATGGCGGCATCCGCCGAAGTCCCTGCGCGCTTCGAACAACGCTCTGAAAGCCAGTTCGTGCTGAAAGGAAACGGTTACGCCGCGCGCCTTTCACCGGCCGGGATGACGCTGGCCACGCGCGATAGTTCGGTCGATCTTCGTTGGCGCAACGCGCGCGCATCGAAGCTTACTGGCGCCGGGGAACGCAGCACCGTGACCTACTTCCGCGCGAACGATCGCGCCAGCTATCCAACGCACTCCCGCGTTACCGCGGCCAATCTCTACAACGGCATCGACCTCGTTTACTACGGCGCAAATCGCCGTATGGAGTACGACTTCATCGTTCACCCCGGCGCAGATCCAGCCGCCATCCAGTTCACCGCGCCAGCCCGCATCACCGGCAATGGCGAACTCGTATTCGCCAACGGTCTGCGCTTCCGCGCTCCCATCGCCACGCAGCAAGACCGCAAAATCCCCGTCCGCTTCGTCGAACGCGATGGCTCGTTCGGATTCGATGTGGGCCCCTTTGACCACACTCGCGAACTCGTCATCGATCCCGTTCTGACCTACTCCACCTACCTCGGCGGATCCCTCGCCGACGAAGCCCGCGGCATCGCCGCCGACGCCCAAGGCAACGCCTACATTGTCGGCTCCAGCGTGTCGATCGACTTCCCCGGCGCCGCGCGCTCCCAAACATTTGGCTCGCAAGATGTTTTTGTCGCCAAACTGAATCCTTCCGGTCGAGGCGTTGTGTGGACAGCCTACATCGGCGGCAACGGCGTCGACACCGGCCTTGCCATCGCGGTCGATTCCGCCGGCGCCGCCTATGTAGCTGGCCAATCCGCCAGCAATAATTTCCCTGTCTCCGCCGACGCTCCTCAAAAGCTGCTCGCCGGTGGCAGCGGCATCACCGACGCGTTCATCGTCAAACTCGCGCCCTCCGGAACCGCCATCACCTACGCCAGCTACTTCGGCGGCGCCTCCAACGAGTCCGCCAACGCCATCGCCATCGACTCCACGGGCGCCGCCTACATCGCAGGCCGCACCGACTCGACCGATTTCCCCGCCACCACCAAGGACACGCTTCCCGTGCGCGGCGGCGGCGACGCCTTTGTCGTCAAGTTCGCTCGCGATGGCGCATCCGTCGTCTACGCCAGCATCCTCGGCGGCTTCGCCGTCGACATCGCCAACTCCATCGCCGTCGACTCCGCCGGCTCCGCGCACATCGCCGGCGAAACCCGCTCCGATAACTTCCCCATCACCGAAACCGCGTATCAGAAAACGCGTCGCGGTACCTCGGATGCCTTCGTCTCCAAACTCGCCGCCAACGGTGCGTCGCTCGTATTTTCCACCTACTACGGCGGCGATCTGCAAGAGGTTGCCCGCGCCATCGGTGTCGACGCCCGTGGCAATGTCTACATCGCCGGCCAGACTACTTCTCCCAATCTCCCCGTCAGTTTCAACTCCGTGCAAAGCGTCGCCGCATTGCTGCCCGACGCCTTTGTAGCGCGCTTCGATCCGCTCGGTACGGTACTGGTTTACGGCACGTTTCTCGGCGGTTCGGCCGACGAGATCGCCAACGCGCTCGCTGTCGATTCGCTCGGCAACGCCTACGTCGGAGGCCAGACGTTCTCTTCGAATTTTCCTCTCCGTAACGACGGCCCGATTCGTTCTGAGGAGTTTCGCGGCGGCGCCGATGCGTTCCTGGCCCGTATCAGCGCTGGCGGCAATCAGCTTCAGTTTTCTACGCATCTCGGCGGCGCCGGAACCGATAGCATCCAGGCCGTCGCCATCGACGGCCGCGGTCGCACTTGGGTAACCGGCGTCACCGACTCGGCCAATCTGCTCACCACCGAAGGCGCGCTCGCCACACGTCCCATCGGCGCCGGCGACTCCTTCGCCGCGCTCTATAGCGAGATCCTCGTCACCATCGCGCCTGCCTTCGTCACGCTCGGCCCGCGCGAGTCGCAGCAATTCACCACCACCATCAGCAACACCGCCAACACCGCCATTCGCTGGTCGATCTTCCCCGACATCGGTACGATTACCCAGACCGGTCTCTACACCGCGCCCGACTCCTTCGCGGGCTCTCCCGGCATCACCGTCTCGGCCATCAGCGTCGCCGACGGAACCAAAATCGCCGACGCCGTTGTCACGCTCGTCAACCGTCTCACCATCACGATGACGCCCCTCTCGGCGACCCTCGCCGCCAACCAGACGCAGCAATTCAATGCCACCGTGCTTGGCGCCGCCAACACCACCGTGCGATGGACGCTCACGCCCAACGTCGGATCCATCACGCCCGGCGGGCTCTACACGGCCCCGGCCACGATCCTGTCGGCATCCACAGTCACGCTGCGCGCTTCCGCCGCCGCCGACAACACCAAGTTCGTCGAAGCCACAATCAACCTTGTTCCTCCGCTCGCTCCGCCGCGCCCCGAGTTCACTCTTGCCGGCGTCACCAACGCCGCCAGCTTCAGGCCGGCGCGCAACGAAGGCGGCATCGCTCCCGGTGAGTTGATCACCATCTTCGGCCAGAACATGGGATCCACGCCAACAACGCTACAACTTGACGGGCGCGGTTTCGTCTCCACACGCCTCGCCGGCACGCGCGTGCTGTTCGACGGCACACCCGGCGCAATGATCGTTTCGAGCACACAGCAAATCAGTGTCGTCGTACCGTACGATGTCGAGGGTAAGCGCGCCGTCCCCGTACAGGTCGAGTTCGAAGGCCGGCTCTCCGATCCTATCGAAATCCCCGTCGCCGCCTCCGCGCCCGGAATCTTCACGCAGAACTCCAGCGGCAGCGGCGCCGGCGCCGTCATCCGGCCGAACGGCGAACTCGTCCGCGCGGGCAGCGGCGCGGTCATCGGCGAAACGCTCATCCTCTTTGCGACCGGCGAAGGCGCCACCGATCCCGCCGGCGTCGACGGCAAACCAACCGTCGCCCCGCTGCCGCGGCCGAAAACGCCTGTCACCGTTCTGATCGACGGCCAGGAAGTGCGCCCCGTTCATGCCGGTGGCGCGCCCGGTCTCGTCGCCGGGGTGCTGCAAGTCAACTTTGTCGTTCCGCTGCTCAGCAACGGCGACAAACGGCTGCAACTCCGGATCGGTAACCAAATCAGTCCGGAGAGCGTAACAATCAACATCCGGTAAGCCATCATGAAACTCCTGGTCGCGACAAAGAAGGGCGCTTTCACTTTCACCACGAAAGACCGCCGGAAGTGGGAACTGTCCGGCCCGGTTTTGTTCGGCAATGTTATCTACCACTGTGTGCAGGACCCGCGCGATCCCAAGCGCATTCTTGTCGCCGGCAGCGCGGGCCATCTCGGACACACCATCTACCGCTCGGTTAACGCCGGCAAGGCGTTCAAGGAAGTTTCGAAACCGCCCGCCTTCCCGAAAAAGGAAACCGGCGGACGCGTCGTCGAGCACACGTTCTGGCTGCAACCCGGCCACGCGTCGCAGCCCGGCGTTTGGTACGCGGGGACGTCGCCGCAAGGCCTGTTCCGCAGTGAGGATCACGGCGACACCTGGCAGGAGGTCGAAGGCTTCAACAACCATCCCATGCGCCCGAAATGGTGCGGCGACGGCGAACAAGGCCCGCCCGACGGCGCGCGCCTCCACTCGATCAACATCGATCCTCGCGACGCCAATCACATGTATATCGGAATGTCGGCCGGCGGCATCTTTGAATCGCTTGATGCCGGTGCGTCGTGGGCCCCGCTGAACTAGGGCGTCGCCGCCGACTTTCTTCCCTCGCCCGATGCCGAGTACGGTCACGATCCCCACTGCGTCCGCATTCATCCGCTGAACTCCGACCGCATCTATCAACAGAACCACTGCGGCCTCTATCGCATCGATCGCCCCGCCACGCGCTGGACGCGCATCGGCGACAACATGCCGAAAAAGATTGGCGACATCGGCTTCGGCGTAGTGCTGCATCCACGCGACATCGACACCTGCTGGGTCCTCCCGATGGACGGGACGCAAGTGTGGCCGCGCACCAGTCCCGGCGGCAAGCCCGCCGTCTACAAAACCACCACCGCCGGCAAGAAATGGACGCGCCAGGACAAAGGCCTGCCCGCCGGACAAGGCTGGTTCACGGTCTATCGCCAGGCCTTCACCGGCGACGCCGGCAAGCCGGTCGGCCTCTACTATGGCACCACGGGCGGCGAAGTCTGGGCCAGCCGCGATGAAGGCGAAAGCTGGAAGCAAATCGCCTCCCATCTGCCGCGCGTGCATGCGGTGGAGTGTACCGAATGAAAGCACATGTGCCGGGACCGCTGCGCTCGTACACGAAAAACAAGAGCGAAGTGGATGCCTCCGGCACAACCGTTGACGAACTCCTGCGTGATCTCGACCGTCAGTTCCCCGGCATGCGCTTCCGCATGATCGACGAACAGGACAAGCCCCGTCAGCACATCCGGCTCTACGTAAATGCCGACGCCGCGGAGTTGGTAACGCCGGTCGGCGAAGACGATGAACTGCAAATCATCTGCGCCATCAGCGGCGGCGCGGGGTAGACGCCGCCGCTGCTTTGTTATCTAATAGAAGCGCGCCGTCTATGATGACCAATCGCCGCCAGTTCCTCGAACGCGCCGGCCTCGGCTTCGGCTGGGTTGCCGCCAATGCCATGTCCGCGCCCGCGCCGCATTTCGCCCCGTCGGCGAAGAACGTCATCTTTCTCTTCATGCACGGCGGGCCGTCGCATCTCGATACCTTCGATCCCAAGCCAGAACTCGCCAAGCTCCACGGCAAACATGTGCCGGAGAGTTTCGGGCACGTGCAGTTGCAGTTTTCCAAATTCAACGAGTCCGTCGTCATCGCCTCGCGCCGCAAGTTTCAGAAGTACGGCCAGTCTGGAATCGAAGTCGCCGACACGTTCCCGCACCTGGCCAGACAAGTCGACAAGATCGCGCTTATTCGCTCGATGTACCACGACGGCTTCACGCACACCGCCGCGTTGAACCTGTTCAACAACGGCTCGGCGCGCCTCGGCCGGCCTTCGGTCGGTTCGTGGGTGACATACGGTCTCGGCAGCGAATCGCAGAATCTTCCCGCGTTCGTTGTGCTTCTCGACGGAGGCATCAAGTGTGGCCCGGTCGCCTACGGTTCCGGATTCCTCCCCGCGCGGTATCAGGGCACCACTTTCCGTGACGGCGCGTCGCCGATCTTAAATCTCCAGCCGCCCGACAACATGGCCGGCGGGCGCCAGCGCGAGATGCTCGACGAACTCAAGTGGTTCAACGAGCGGCATCAAAAAACTCGCGAAGATGAGTCGGCCCTTGATGCCCGCATCTCGTCCTACGAACTCGCCTTCCGCATGCAGATGGCCGCGCCCGAACTCGGCGATCTCTCCAAGGAGACCGGCGCAACGAAGAAGCTCTACGGCATGGACAACACGACCACCGCCGATTTTGCCGGCAAGTGTCTGATGGCCCGCCGGCTTGTCGAACGCGGTGTGCGGTATGTGCAGGTTTGGTCCGGCGGTACGACCGGCGAAGGCGACTGGGACGGCCATAAACAGTGCGACAAGAACCACGTCACACAAGCCGCCAAGACCGATCAGCCTGTTGCGGCGTTGTTGCAGGATCTCGCCGCGCGCGGCCTTCTCGATACAACGTTGGTGGTGTGGGGCGGCGAGTTCGGCCGCACGCCGACCAGCGATGGCGGCATGAACGGCGGTGGCGATCCCGAAGGCCGCGATCACAATCCCTACGGCTTCAGCATCTGGATGGCCGGCGGCGGAATCAAAGGCGGCCAGGTCATCGGCCGTACCGATGAGATCGGCCTCCGTGCGATCGAATATCCGGTCCACGTCCACGACCTCCACGCATCGATGCTCCACCTGCTTGGCCTCGATCACACCAAACTGACCTACCGTTTCCAAGGCCGCGACTTCCGCCTGACCGATGTCCACGGTAAGACCGATCTCGTCGCCAAACTCCGCGGTTAAGTGTCGCGCGATGCCCGGGCCGCCGCGGTTCAATCCGTTCACGGTTATGCGGAATCAGCCGCTGACCCTGATAGCATATACCTCATCGTGATTCGTTCCCTTCGATCGCTCTTCGTTTTCACCCTGCTCCTGATCGGCTGCAAAAAATCCGTTCTCGAACCCGTGCCCGAGTGGGCCTACCCAACCAATCCCACGCTGCCTCCAGGCCAAACGCCGCCGCCCCTCAGTCCAGGCCCATTTCAAGTTGCCGGCAGCACGCGCACCTACATGCGTGCCCAGATTACCGACCTGTTCGCTCCGCCGGACTGGCGTCCGGACGATCATCCCGCGATGCCGGAAGTTGTCGCGCATGGTCGCAAGCCTGAGGTCCGTGCGTGCGGCTATTGCCACCTGCCCACCGGTAACGGACGCCCCGAAAACGCGCGGCTGGCGGGATTGCGCGTCCCCTATTTCGTCGCCCAGATGAACGCGTTCCGCGACGGGTCACGCAAGTCGCACGTCGCCGGCCGCGCGCCGACCATCAACATGGGTCTCACGGCGAAAGCCATCCAAGACGCCGAGATCATGGACGCCGCCCAGTACTTCGCCCAACTCACGCCGCGTTCGTTCGTGCGTATTGTCGAGACCTCCACCGTTCCCAAATCCACAATCGCCGGTTGGTTATTCAAGTTCGACAAACAGGCCGGGACCGAACCGCTCGGCCAAAGGATCCTCGAAGGCCCTGAGGACTTCGAACAGTTCGAGCTGCGCGATCCTTCTACTCCCTACATCGCCTATGTTCCGGAAGGCAGCCTGGCTTTGGGCAAACGTCTGGCCGAGACTTGGCCGAATGGCAGCGAGCCACCGAGCTGCGCCACCTGCCACGGGCCGGGACACAAAGGCAAGGACGACGTTCCGAGCCTCGCTGGCCTTTCCCCGACCGCAATCGTTCGACAGCTTTATGACTTCAAAGCGGGTATGCGGAATGGCGGCAAAAGCGCCGACATGAAAGAAATCGTGAAGTACATGACGAACGCCGACATGGTGGCGCTGGCCGCGTATATCGGGTCGTTGCAGCCGTAGGCTACTTCAACCGGATCGTAATCGTCTCGCCCGGCTGAGTCTGGCGCTTTTCTTCATCGCGCATCGCTCTGCCAGGCGCGCCGCCGATGGCTCCAAGCCTGGCGGGAGTAATGGTCAACTGCAGCGCGTCGCCTTGTGCGTTCGACAGCGCCGGCTGTGGCAGAACGAACTCGAGCTCGACGCCTGCCCGGCCGCTCAGACTCATGAGCGAAGAACCCGCTGCATTGGTCAGCGAATAGAGCCCATTCACCGAAGGCGTGTAACGAACCGCCACGGTCGAATCGCGCCCGATCGCAAAATCCGCCGGAATGCGAGTCCACACGCCGTCGCCCGTGCGACTCCATGCCGACAGTTGCGATTGCGCTTCCTTCTTCACGGGCCGAGCCGCCGCCGGTGCGGCCGCTCGAAAACCGCTGGTCGCCTTCGCGACGTCTACCGAGGTGACAACCTGCTCGGCGACCTTCGCCTTCGACGCCAAGTCCGCCTCGCCGGTCACTGTCGCGATCTCGCGCATCTTTCCCCCGGCCGGCGCCTCGTTTGCCGCGCGGCGCTCTCGCGAGTCGGCCGGAGGCGGCTGGGGCGACGGTGCCGCAGGCGGCTGGGGTGCCGGGGGTGGTGGCGGTGGCGTCGACGGCAGCGGCGTCACTATCGGCGCGGGCAGCGGTGTGTCTTGCCGCCGCATTCCGACCGCCGGAGGCGCATCGACAACCACCGGCGCCGGTTCCTTCACAACGGCTGGATGCGCCGTGAACGGTTTCGGCGTCTCCCGCACCGACGCGGTCTCCTGTGGCGTCGAAGGCCGCTCCAGCCAGAGATAACTGATCGCTCCCGAAACAAACACCAACGCCAAACCCGACGCCCACGCGAACCACCGGATCGGCGGCGCCGGCGCAGCCACCGGTTTCTCCTCGTCGAGCGATGCAATCAGGCGCGCCTTTGCGCCCGGCATCGCCACCAACTCCCGGATCGAATCCTCTTCGGCCATCCGATCGAACAGCGCCTGATCCTCCAGCGCCGCCGCGTACAACTCCTTGCGCTCGGTATCGGTGAGCGAATCGGTGGCGTATAGCGCCAGCAGCCGCTCGATGTGTTCGCGATTCATCGGCGGCCTCCCATTCTCTCGATCAGTTGCTTGCGGCATCTCAGATCCCACGTGTACACCGTGTTGATCGATTCCGCGCCCATTCGTTGCTGAATCTCCGGAAACCGCAGCCCCTGCAATTTTAACCGGAACAGTTCGCGGCAGCGATCGCCCAGCGCCAGCAGCGCCGTCTCCAGCCGGTCCAATCGCTCGCGCCGTTCCAGCATCGCTTCGGCGTCATCGGCCGGATCGGCCAGCGGAAGGTCGTCCACTGGCACCGACGCGCCCTCGCCGCGGCGCAGCGATTTGGTATGCAGCGCCATGACTTTGAACCGTGCGATTTGCAGCGCCAACGGCACCAGTTCCTCCAAGGCCTCCACGGCCGCGTACTTCTCCTCGAGCACCAGCAGCGTATCCTGCGCGACATCCTCGGCCGTCGCCGCGCCACCGGCGCCCTTCATCATACGAGATGCCGCGAAGGCGACAATCCTTGCACGCAACCGGGTAAGGATCTCCGTGCGGTTCACAGGACTTTCTTAATACCTGCCTCAATTTCGTCGGATTTGAATCCCGCCGGCCCGGGCCGGCCCTTTACGACTATCTTCCCTTCTTTGTCGACGATGTAGAAGCGGTCCGGCCACGCCGTGTACGCCTTTTCCGTCGCGTTGTCCATTCCATCCACCAGCGTCGTGAACGTGATGCCGAGATTCCGAGCGCACGAGGTCGCATGTTCTTCTTTCTGTTCGTAGGTTTTGGCGCTCTCCAGCGGCACGTTTTCCTTCTCGTTCCGCGGCACCTGCCAGCCATCGGTCGGATGCGCCTCGCGCACATAGACCAGCAGAAACTCGACCTGGCCCTTATACCTCTCGGCCATCTCGTTCAAGGCCCCAACCTGGGACCGGAACGGCGGTCAAGTATAGCTCCCGAACATCAGCGCCACCGGGCGCACGCCGCGCAGCGCCGACAACGTGACCGATTCTTCCGACTTCGACTTCCGCAGCGCGAAGTCCGGAGCCACGTCGCCCGCCTTGAGCGTCCCTTCCCCTTTGCCCATCTCCTTGACGTAGGCCCGCGCCTTCTCGGACGGCGGCTGTGCGCCGGCGATCAGTACGAATGGAATGACTACGGCAAAAACTCTCATAGCATTACTATAGTAGGCGTACCCGCGCGCCGATGCGTTTCTTTCTCTCCAACCGAATTCCGCCGTTTGACCGCGTGGTGCTGATCGAAAGCGGTTCGCGGCAACTGCTCGAAGACCTGTTGCCGGGCCTCTACGAGATTTACGGCGAGTCGATGCAAGTCGATCTTGTCACTTGTTACGCCGGCACGCCGAAGGCCTTCCTCGCCGATCGCGGCAAGGTCTTCCGCATCACCGAGTACAACAGCCGCGAGCAAGTCGTCCGCGACCTGAAAGCCCGCGGTCACTCAATTACCGGCATCATCTGTTCCGACGAGCCGATCATGACCAAATGGAAGTGGATGCTCGCCCTGCGCCTGCCGGGCAAGCTCTTCATCCTCAATGAAAACGGCGACTACTTCTGGTTCGACCGCGCCAATTTCGGTACCCTGGTTCACTTCGCGTTGTTCCGCATGGGACTCGCCGGCGCCGGCGCGGTGATGACGATTGGGCGTATCCTACTGTTTCCAGTCAGTCTGATTTACCTGCTGGCTTTCGCCGGCATTGTGCACGCAAAACGAAAGGCAAGAGCATGAAAGCGATCCTCGTCCGCGAAACCGGCGGACCCGAAAAACTCCTCCTCGAAGACGTTCCGGTTCCGATGCCCGGACCCGGCCAGGCGCTGGTCCGTGTCAGCGTCTCTGGCGTCAACTTCATCGATATCTACTTCCGAATCGGACTCTACAAGGCCGATCTCCCATTTACGCCCGGCATGGAAGCCTCGGGTGTCGTCGAAGCGATTGGCGAAGGCGTCACCGAAGTCGCGCCGGACGATCGCGTCGCCTATGCCATGCAGCGTGGCTCCTACGCGCAGTACGCCGTCGTGCCCGCCTGGCAGTTGGTGAAGGTGCCGGAAAAGTTGACGCTCGATCGCGCCGCGGCGGTAATGTTGCAAGGCATGACCGCGCACTATCTGACCCATTCGACGTTTCCGCTCCAACAGGGGCAATCGTGCCTTGTGCACGCCGCCGCCGGCGGGGCGGGGCAGATGGTTGTCCAGCTAGCCAAGAAGCGCGGCGCGCGCGTGATAGCGACCGTCGGCTCGGAGTCGAAGGCCGAACTGGCGCGCGATGCCGGCGCCGACGAAGTGATCCTCTATAACTCGCAGGACTGGGTGGCCGAAACGCGGAAGCTCACCGAAGGCAAGGGCGTCGATGTCGTCTACGACTCGGTCGGCGCGGCGACCTTCGAAGGCTCGCTCAACTGCTTGCGCCCGCGCGGCATGATGGTGACCTACGGCAATGCATCGGGCCCGGTGCCGGCCATCGAGCCGCTCCTGCTCAATCAGAAAGGCTCGCTCTTTCTCACACGCCCGACGCTCGCTCATCACTGTGCGACTCGTCAGGAACTGCTGTGGCGCGCCGGCGATGTCCTCGGCGGCCTCGCTTCCGGCGAACTCTCGCTGCACATTCACAAGACCTATTCGCTGGCCGAAGCGGGAGCGTCGCATGAAGATCTCGCCTCGCGCCGGACCACCGGCAAACTGCTCATCGATGTCAACGCGTAGCCGCATCGCCACCGTCCGCGAGCGGTTGGGCGATCTCGATGGCCTGCTGGTCACCTCGCTGCCCAACATCCGCTACTTGACCGGATTCACCGGCAGCAACGCCATCGTGCTGATCACACGGCGCAAAGCGGTCCTGTTTACCGATCCGCGCTATACCCTGCAGTCGGTGGCCGAAACCGCCGGCAGCGGCATCCAGGCGCGCACCGTCAAGGGGCCGCTCGAACTCACAGTCGTCAAGAAGCTGAAAGGCCTGCGTAAGGTCGGATTCGAGAGCGGGACTATCGGTTACGCCTCGTGGGAACACTTCGCCAAAGCCGCCCCGCTCGAGCCATCCAAAGGCCTCGTCGAATCGCTGCGCCTAGTCAAGTCGGAGGACGAAATCGCCGCGATCTGCGCGTCGGTCGATACAAACTCGCAAGCCTTCACGGCCGCCATCGGCCGATTCCGATCCGGCATGAGCGAACTCGACCTCGCGGCCGAGATCGATTATCAAATGCGACTACTCGGCGCCGAGAAGCCGGCGTTTGAAACGATCGTCGCCTTCAAAGCCAACTCCGCGCTTCCGCATGCCCGCCCCGGCGCGGCGAAGATCGACCGCAATGGGCTACTATTGATAGATATGGGCTCATTTCGAGGCGGTTATGCCAGCGACATGACTCGCTGCCTCCACCTCGGCGCTCCCGCCGTCAAGACCCGCCAGTTGTATCGAGCGGTGCTCGAAGCGCAGCTTGCCGCGATCGATGCGGTGCGGCCCGGCGTGAAGGCCGGGAGTATCGATAAAGCCGCGCGCGGAACCCTGGAAAAACATGGCTTGGCCAAGGCCTTCGTTCACAGCACCGGACACGGGCTTGGCCTGGAGATCCACGAAACGCCGCGTATTGGTAAAGGCGACAAGACAAAGTTGGCCGCGGGAATGGCCATCACCATCGAGCCCGGCGCATACCTGCGGGGGCACGGCGGAGTGCGCATTGAAGACACCGTCCTTGTGACGCCAACCGGCGTTGAGATCCTGACCCCAACTCCCAAACAACTCACCATCCTCTAACCTCGAATGAACATTTCAGAAATCAAAGAGATCATCCAGGCCGCCGTCGATTCCGGCATCTCCGAACTCGAAGTGCAGCGCGGCGACAATCGCGTTCGCGTTGTGCGAGGGTCCGTGCAGCAGGAGGTCGTCATCGCCGCCGCGGCGCCGGCGCCGGTCGCCGCCGCTCCCGTCGCGCAACCCGTCGCTACGGCTCCGGCCGCGCCAGCGGAAGACTCCAATTCCGTCGCCGTGAAGTCGCCCATCGTGGGCACGTTCTATGAGTCGCCATCGCCTGGCGCGCCCGCCTTTGTGAATGTCGGCGACCGCGTGAAGCCCGGCCAGGTGCTTTGCATAATCGAGTCGATGAAGCTCATGAACGAAATCGAATGTGAAGTCTCCGGAACCATCGTCGCGCGCCACGTCGACAGCGGTCAGCCTGTCGAGTACGGCGCGGCGTTGTTCTCGGTCCGCCCGAACTAAGATGTTCAAGAAGATCCTCATCGCCAACCGCGGCGAGATCGCGCTCCGCGTTGTCTGCGCCTGCAAGGAACTCGGCATCCGCACCGTCGCCGTGTACTCGGAGGCCGATCGCCACTCGCTGCATGTCCGCTTCGCCGACGAAGCGATTTGCATCGGGCCGGCCAAGAGCGCGCGGAGCTATCTCGACATCCCGAGTGTCATCAGCGCCGCCGAGATCACCAACGTCGAAGCCATTCATCCCGGCTACGGTTTCCTGAGCGAGAACTCCAGTTTCGCCGAAGTCTGCGAAGCGAGCGGTATTACCTTCATCGGTCCCAAGCCTCCCGTCATCGAAGCGATGGGCTTCAAGCAGCACGCGCGAACCGCGATGCAGAAGGCGGGGATTCCGATTCTGCCCGGTTCGAAGGGCATTATCGCCTCGGCCGAAGAGGCGCTCGAAATGGCCAGGGAAGTCGGTTATCCGGTCATCCTCAAGGCCAGCGCCGGCGGCGGCGGACGCGGCATGCGCGTCGTCAATGAGCCCGAAGAACTTCCCAACCTGTTGGCGCAAGCGCAGGCCGAAGCCGGCGCCGCGTTTTCGTGCCCTGACATGTACATGGAGAAGTACATTCGCAAGCCCCGGCACATCGAGTTTCAGGTCCTTGCCGACAACTACGGCAACGTCGAAGTGCTGGGCGAGCGCGAGTGCTCCATCCAACGCCGGCACCAGAAACTGATCGAAGAAGCCCCGAGCCCGCGCGTCACGCCCGAGCTGCGCAAGGAGATCAGCGACTCGCTGAAGAAGGCGATGAAGGCCGTCGGTTACACTAACGCCGGCACCGTTGAATTCCTGATGGACGAAGACGGCAGCCTCTATTTCATCGAGGTCAACGCGCGCGTGCAGGTGGAGCATCCGGTCACCGAAACCGTCACCGGCATCGATATCGTGAAGGCGCAGATCCGCATCGCGGCGGGTGAGAAGCTGAGCGATATTCTCACCGAGCCCGTGACCATTCGCGGCCATGCTATCGAGTGCCGCATCAATGCCGAAAACCCGGTCACCTTCGCGCCCAGCCCCGGCAAAATCACCGGTCTGAATCTGCCCGGCGGTCCCGGCGTGCGCGTTGACACGTGGGCCTACACCGACTGTGTGATTCCGCCCTACTACGACTCGCTGGTCGCCAAGCTCATCACTTCCGGCAAGGACCGCGGCGAGGCGATCGATCGCGCCCTGCGCGCGCTCGACATGTTCGTCGTCGAAGGCATTCATACGTCGATTCCGCTGCATCAGCGGATTCTCAACGACGCCGAGTTCCAAAGCGGCGAAATCGACACCGGTTACATCGCGCGCTTCTTGGCCAAGGGCAGCGCGGCCTCCGCTTAAGCCGTGACTCTTCCGGGCCTGTTCGATCTCTCGTTTCAAACACGGCGCGACAAGCCGGCGCTCGAATGGGACGGCCGCACCTACACATTCGGCGAGGTGGACGAACGCGCCGCGCGCGTGGCTACGCTGCTTCTGTCGAAAGGGCTTGCGAAGGGCGACCGCGTCGCGGTCTTGCTCGCCAATAGCATCGCCTACATCGATCTGTTTCTCGCCTGTACGCGGCTTGGCGTTATCTTCGTTCCGGTCAATGTGTTGTACCGCGATCGCGAGATCCGCCACATCGCCGGCGACGCGGAACCGAAGGCTCTGATCACCAGCGCCGACCTCTCGCCTCAGGTTCCCGATAACGCCGCCGTATGGCTCGTCGAGGATCTGTTGCAAGAAGCCGCCGCGTGCGAGCCGAAGCCTGGTTGCGACGTGATCGACGGCGACGCACCCGCGGCGATCGTTTACACCTCCGGCACAACGGGCGCGTCGAAAGGCGCCGTCCTCACGCATAACAATTTCATTGCCAACGCCGTCAACGTCGTGACCTGTTGGGCGTTCTCAAGCGACGACCGATTGCTGCTGACGCTGCCGTTGTTTCATGTGCATGGTCTTGGCAACGGGTTGCACGCCTGGCTGGTCAGCGGTTGTCTGATGCGCCTGACCGAACGCTTCGCGCACGAACAGGCCGCACGGTGGATGGAAGAGTTTCAGCCGACCGTCTTCTTCGGCGTACCTACAATGTATGTACGCATGCTCGATTGGCCGCGCGAGACCGCGGCGCGAATCGGCGCGCGGATGCGGCTTTTTGTGTCCGGATCGGCGCCGCTGCCGGCGCAGGTGCTCGAAGACTTCCGCGTGTTGTACGATCACACGATCCTTGAACGCTACGGGATGAGCGAGACGCTCATGAATATTTCGAACCCCTACACGGGCGAGCGCCGCGCGGGTTCGGTCGGATTTCCGTTCCCTGGCGTCTCGGTACGCATTCTCGATCTCGACGGCAACGATATCGCCGAGGGCGCTGTCGGCGAGATCTACATGAAGGGGCCGAATCTGTTTGCCGGCTACTGGCGGCGCCCGGAAGCCACCGCCGAAGCGCACCGCGACGGTTGGTTTCGGACCGGTGATATCGCCACGCGTTCGGCCGACGGCTATTACACACTGCAAGGCCGGCGCAGCGATCTGATTATTTCGGGCGGATTCAATATCTACCCGCGCGAAATCGAAGAGTTTCTGGCCGAGCAACCCGGCGTCGTCGAAGTGGCCGTCGCCGGCGCGCCCGACCCGCGGCGAGGCGAAGTGCCCATCGCGTTTGTCGTCGGCGACTGCGACACCGCCGCGCTCGAAGCCGCTTGCCGCGCGCATCTGGCGTCGTTCAAGATTCCGCGAGCCTTCGTCCGCATCGACAAACTGCCGCGCACGGCGTTGGGCAAGGTGCAGAAGCACCTGCTCAAGCAGTAGCGTCGTCATTGGCCGAGGCGACGAAAAAAAGCCGGGGCCAAAATCTCCCCGGCTTCCATTCACGAAATTGGCCGATCGAGTGCGGGCTCGATCGGCCATTCGAATCTTGTGACTACTTGACCTCGAGAATCTCCTTCTCTTTGGCCTTCATCGCGGCATCCAGTTTAGCAATGTTCGCGTCGGTCATTTTTTGGATTTCGTCATGCGCGCGACGGTCGTCGTCTTCGCTGATGAGTTTGTCCTTGAGCAGCTTCTTCACCGCTTCGTTGGCGTCGCGACGAACGTTGCGCAGCGCGACGCGGTGATCTTCGGCCATCCCGTGCAACTTCTTGGCCAGTTCCTTGCGGCGCTCTTCGTTCAGGGCCGGAATCGGGATGCGAATCAGCTTGCCGTCGTTCGACGGATTCAAGCCGAGACCCGCGCTGCGGATCGCCTTTTCGATCGCGCCGATCTGCGAGTTGTCGAACGGCTGGACCGTAATCATCGCCGGCTCCGGAACGTGCAGCGTGGCCACGTGATTGATCGGCATCTTCGAACCGTAGGCGTCGACCTGCACGGGCTCGAGCAGGTTGATAGACGCGCGCCCGGTACGGACGGAGGCGACGTCGTGCTGCATATCGGCCAGCACCTTGTCCATGCGTCCCTTGGCGTGGTTTTCCACGTCCTTGATGTTTCGGAAGTTTGACATATCGATCCTTTCTCCTTACGCGACGATCAGCGTGCCGACCGGCTCGCCCATCGCCATACGCATGATATTGCCCGGCTGCCGCAAGTTGAACACGCAGATCGGCAGGCGGTTGTCGCGGCACATCGCCACCGCGGAGGCATCCATCACGCCTAGCTGCCGTGCGAGCACCTCCTGAAACGTTATGCTCTCATAGCGCACGGCGTCGGTGTGTTTCCGCGGATCTTTATCATACACGCCGTCCACGCTGGTCGCTTTCGCGACAACGTCGGCGTGGATCTCCAGGCCGCGCAGGGTGGCCGCCGTGTCGGTGGAAAAATACGGGTTCGACGTGCCGCCGCCGAAAATGACGATGCGCCCTTTTTCCAGGTGGCGAATGGCCCTGCGGCGAATGTAGGGTTCGACGACCGACGGCATCGCGATAGCGGTCATGACACGCGTGGGAACGCCTTGTTGTTCCAGGGCGTCCTGCAGCGCGATGGCATTGATGACGGTAGCCAGCATGCCCATGTGGTCGGCGGCGACGCGGTCCATGTTCTTGGCCGCGGCGCTGACGCCACGAAAAAAGTTGCCGCCGCCCACGACCAGTCCGATCTGAACGTTTTTCTTCGCGACCTCGGCGACCTCGGCCGCCAGCCGGTGCAGACATTCCTGATCGATGCCGAAACCTCCTCCGCCGGCGAGCACTTCGCCGCTGAGCTTGAGCAGGATTCGACCGTATTTGGCCACGTTGGTTTAGCCTTCGGCGGGCGCTTCGGCCGAAGCCGTTTCGCCAACCTTGTAGCGCACGAACCGGGCGATGGTCAATGCCTCACCGGTCGATTTCGCCTTGGCGGCGATCAACTGCGAAACGGTGACGGCGTTGTCCTTAATGAACGGCTGATCGAGCAGGCAGACCTCTTCGAAGAACTTGCCCATGCGGCCGGCGATCATCTTTTCGATCACGGCTTCGGGCTTGCCTTCGTTGCGGGCGCGCGCGCGCTGGATCTCGCGTTCCTTCTCCATCGCTTCGGGTGTGACGTCCTCGCGGCGGATGAACTGCGGATCGGCGGCGGCCACCTGCATTGCGACGTCGCGCAGCAGTTCCCGCACTTCTTCGTTACCCGCGGCGGCGGCGGAACCGCCGGTCGCCTGAATCAACACGCCGAGTTGCGCGCCCTGGTGAATGTAGGAGCCGAGGACGCCGCCTTCCACTTTCTCAAAGCGGGCGAGTTGCATGTTCTCGCCGATCTTTCCGATCTTGCCGGCGATGACCTGTTCGACCGTTTCGGCCGTGTTGCCGCGGAACGGAGCGGCCAGCATCTGATCGCGCGTTGTTCCGGCCGGCGCTTCGAGCGCCTGCTGGGTCAGTTCGCCGACCATGTTTTGGAAGTCGCCGGTGCGCGCGACGAAGTCCGACTCGCAGTTGAATTCAAGGATAGAGCCCGCGCCGCGATCGGCGTTCAACGCGACCGTGATCGAACCCTGTTTTGTCGAGCGCGAAGCTTTCTTCGCGGCCGATGCGATGCCGCGCTTGCGCAGTTCTTCGATCGCCTTTTCAATGTCGCCGCCGGTCGAGTCCAGCGCCTTCTTGCACTCCATCATGCCCGCGCCCGTGCGTTCGCGCAGTTGTTTCACCAATGCCGCGGAGACTTCCGCCATATGACCTCTCTTATGTTGAATGGAAAAAAGGAAGGGAAATGGGCGCTCTGGGGGCCTTTCAGGAGGAAAGGCGAGCGCCCCGATGTTGCGACTACTCGTCGACGAGGTTCGCTTTGTACTTCGCGGGCACGTTGGCCAGCGGATCGTCGACGGTCTCCGATGCCGTTTCCGACATCAGTTGCGCGCTGAATTGCGGGTCAAGGTACTGATCGGCGTCGGCCATGTCAAGGCTGTCGTCCGCGTTGGATGTCATCGTGGCGAGTTCGGACTCGGTGACCTGCTGACGGCCTTCGATACAGGCTTCGGCGATCTTGTTGGTGAACAGGCGGATGGCGCGGAGAGCGTCGTCGTTACCGGGGATTACGTGGTCGACCTGATCGGGATCGCAGTTGGTGTCGACTACGGCGACGACCGGGATGTTCAACCGGCGCGCTTCCTTGACGGCGATGTCTTCCTTGTTCGAGTCGATGACGAAGAGCACGTCGGGCAGGCGGCCCATATCGCGGATACCGGAGAGGTTCTGCGACAGGTGCTTGCGCTCGCGCTCCAACTGGATGATTTCTTTCTTCGTCCGGTTGCCGTAGTTGCCGGTCTCGTGCATGTCTTCGAGCAGCTTCAGGCGCTCGATCGACTTCTTCACGGTGGAGTAGTTCGTTAGGAGGCCGCCTAGCCAGCGATTGTTCACGTAGAACATCTGGCAGCGCGTTGCCTCTTCGGCGATCGCTTCCTGCGCTTGGCGCTTGGTGCCGACGAACAGGACGTTCTTGCCCTGCGATGCGGCTTCGGCGACGAAGGCCATGGCTTCCTTGAACAGTTTCAAGGTCTTCTGGAGATCGACGATGTAGATACCGTTGCGTTCGCCAAAGATGTATTCTTTCATCTTTGGATTCCAGCGCTTGGTCTGGTGCCCGAAGTGGACGCCGGCTTCGAGCAATTCCTTCATTGAGATTGCGGGCAATGTGCCTCCTGTGGTTCGTGGCCTTTACACACGAACCGGCAGGACCATCCAAACGAGATTTGTCCTGCCGGCGAAAGATGTGGGAAAAGCCGGGTTGTAGTTGCGGTTAGCGCTTGGAGAACTGGAACCGCTTACGTGCGCCCTTCTGGCCGTACTTCTTGCGCTCGTGCTCGCGAGGATCGCGAGTCAGGTAGCCCAAGCTCTTCAGCTTTCCGCGCAGTTCAAGATTGAACGCGCAGAGGGCGCGGGCGATGCCGAGACGGATGGCGCCGGCCTGACCGGTCATGCCGCCGCCGCGGGTGGTAACGAGAACGTCAAACTTGTCGGAGGTCTCGGTGGCCTGAAAGGCCTGCTTGACCATGAGCCGCGAGCTCTCGTTGGTGAAATACTTGTCGTAGGTCCGGCCGTTCACGACGATGTTGCCGGAACCGTTGCGGAGAAACACGCGGGCAACGCCGGTCTTGCGGCGGCCGGTTGCCATCCATTGTGTCAGTGCAGCCACTTCTCGAAATCCTCTCTATTAGAGCGCGAGCGCCTGCGGCTGCTGCGCCTGGTGCGGGTGTTGCGGACCCGCGTAAACGTTCAGTTTCCGGTACATCTGCTTGCCGAGTTTGGTGTGCGGCAGCATACCGGAGATGGCCTCTTCGACCAACTTAATGGGCCGGGTCTGGCGCATGCGTCCGGCGGAGACCTCGCGCAGGCCGCCCGGGTAACCCGAGTGGTAGCGATACAGCTTCTGGTCTTCCTTCTTTCCGGTCAGCTTCACCTTGTCGGCGTTGATGACGATCACGTGGTCACCCTGGTCGAGATAGGGCGTGTACGTGGTCTTATGCTTGCCCATCAAAATGCGGGCGGCTTCGGTGGCGATGCGGCCGAGGACCTTATCACCAGCGTCGATTACAAACCAATTTCTCTGGACATTTTTGCCAGAGGGAACTACTGTGCTCATGGACAGACGATCTCCCTGCGATCCTTACAGTCATTTAGGATAGCAGAACGGGTGGCAAACGTCAAAGGCAGTTGCGTGTCAGTCGAGATCCGGCAAGCGGCGCGTAGTCCGCGTTGGGTCGACGAAGTTCTTGAACAGCTCGGCGGAGACTAGTCTGCCGGCGGGCTGGACGAACTCACAGAAGAAGTCCTGTTTGGCCTTGGCAGGGTACAGGCGCAGTTGGAGGTTGACGATTTCTTTGTTGGCGTAGTCGAGGTCGTCGACGGTGGCTTTGACGCGGCGCCAATGGCTGAGGGCCTTGTCGTGCCAGATGGTGTAGAACGTTCCTTTTTGGCCGTTGGGGGTTGAGAGCATCCAGAGCTTGCCGTTGGTGTGGGCGATGCAGGGCAGCACGGCAGCGAAGGTTTCGTCGCTGACGACGGCGGCTTCGTCGACGATGAGCGTGTTGGCCGTGTAGCCGACGGCGGTTTCGGCGTTGTGGGCGATGGCGAAGATGGCCGAGCCGTTGGGGAAGGCGATGGAATGTTCGCGGCCGTGGTGGCGCTTGAGGGGGAGATCGAGCGCGGCGGCATTGGCGCGGATGCGCTGCAGGATCACGTCGGCCTGGGACTTGGTGCGGCTGAGGATGATGGTCGTCGTGCCGGGGTTGTGGACGGCTTCGTGGAGCGCTTTGACGGCGATGATGGTCGACTTACCCCATTGGCGGGCGCAGCAGAGGATGAGGCGATCGCCCTGGTAGTTCAGGATTTCGGCTTGGAGCTTGGACGGGGTGAAATGGAGGGCGCGGGCGGCCCATTCCGACGGTTTTTCGGCGTTTGGACACACGTCGGGTGTGTGGGTTGCCGGGATGTTCGGGCGCGAGGCCAGGAAGGCGGGCCAGACGGCCCTATTCAGGCAATTTTTGGCCATTCCAGGTCCTCGTCTTCGAATTCGGCCGGGTCAGGGACGAGGTGGATCTCCTGATTCCGGTGGATGGACTGATACATTTTGACAACTTTGGGTGTAATGGGGCCTTTGACGCGAATGACCTTGGGTTCGTTTGGAGCCTGTTCGGCAGGTTCGCCGTTTATATTCAATAAGTTGTCGGCTTTGTCTTCGGCCGCATCGTATACTTTTGGCGTTGCGGCCTAGCAGAGTTTCTTTAGGCGGAAATAACGCTTTTCCAGGCGTTCGATCTCGCGACGGAGCGCAGCTTTGTGCTTAATGCCGAATTGGACGGCGTGATCGGCGGCGATGGCGCGGGCGATGCCGACTTGAACGGTAAGGGCGGACAGATCGGTGTCGTCATGGGCGACCTGGTCCATGAGTTTGAGCAGTTCGAAATTGGAAATCGAGGTCTTGTTCTCCGGTTCCCGGTTGATGTCCCATTCACATTCAACGATCTGGCGAACGATATTCAGTTCGATTTCATCGTTTGGATGATACTTGGCGATGTGTGCGTCGAAGAAGCTGTAGAAGGCCTGGCGGTCCTCGTGCGCGTGGACGGCTGTGTGGGGCGGGACGAAGAGTTTGAGGGTGGTGGCCTTTTCGCCGTGCTTGATGGCGTTGCGGCGGGAACGGGCTTTCCCTTCTTCGGTCTTCGGGCCGGTGGACTTTTTCGCGTTGGCGCGGCTGATGGCGGCGCGTTCTTCCTTGGTCATGGCAGCTTTCCTTTACTGGTTCGGTGAAATGGGAAAAGGCCCTGACGGCGACTGCGCCGTAGGGCCTTTTCCTGACTCTATAGTAGCATGCCGTTTCCAAGCGTTTATAGGGTTAGTATTTGCAAGTTGTTGCAAATAAAATAAATATAAATTTTGAATTCTTGTGAATTGGTTTTCGCGGAGGGGCGGTTTTGGCAGGGTCGGCTGTAAAACGTTGATTCTGCTTGGTTTTTCTGGCCGTCCTTCGTATTGCGCGCATAAATTCAAGAACATGCTTGACGTGAGCGCGGGGGGGGGGCATAATCGAGTCACGAGCCGGGAAGGCGCGGCAGTCAAGGAGTCGTATCTTGCGATATAGTTTGACGCGTTTTTCATTGTTTACGATAAATATGCAGCCATACCGGGTGGCCGGGAGCGGGGAACGGTATCCAGCGATCATGGAGAGGGTGAGGTTCGAGAACCCGTGGCGGCCATCGTTTTTCCGAGACGCGAGAATCGCGGGAGCAGCCGGATGAAGCGATCACAAACGAGAAGTACCAGGGACCGAGTCTGGCTGTTCGTCCCGCTCTTGCTTTGTGTGCTGGTTTACCAATTGACGAGCGTGAGCCCAGCGCAGACACCGACGAAGGAGTACATTCCGCTCGGCGGGCGCACGTTGGCGGTCGAGACGTTTGGAGCGGCAAGCGGGCAGATTTCCGGGCGCAAGATCGACCGATGGGGGTTGTTTTTCAACGTGCCAGGCGCGGTGTTGAACATCGATGGCAATGCGATTCAGATTTCAGCGGGCGAGCAGCCGTTCGCGCGAACCGTACTGGCGGGAACGCATACGATTCAGGCGATCGCGCCGGGATACACAGTGACCTACCACGCCGCCCAGAATTCGTACTCGCATCCGGCTGAAAGTTTTCAAAGCGCTTCCAACAATGAGATTACGGTCACAGTCCCGGCCGGCGGATTCGTGGATATCGACTGGATGTTTACATCGACGACGAACCCGAGCGGAACGGGGGTTTTGCCCCTCGGCGTGTACACCACCGCCACGTCGGGAACCTACGATGTCTTTGTATCCGGAGCGGCCAATACCGACATGGCATTCGCCGAGGTGTTTTCCTCCGCCGTCGGATACAGCCCAGACCCTGCCCTCAACGGCACGATGTTCGACGATCTGGTTTGGTACAGCGGCGTCGATCAAGGCGGCGGCGCGTGGAAGAACAGTATCCTGTTGACGAATCACCGGCCAGGCAATCCGGACTTCGTTTTGACCTACGCGAATTCCTGGTTATATGGCCCCGGGCCGAATCCAACGCTGCTGGGGAGTCCGACATTCAGCCGGTACATGACAACGATTACGCCACCCAACAGTGGCTTCGATCAGGAGGGTCCAGCGCTTTACGAATGGGGCAACACATGGGGATCCGGTTGGGTGGTCGGCATCGCAGCGAAGCGTAGCGGAACGTATGGGCTTGCGCTCACCGGGGGCGATAGCGGTGTGTATCAAGACATCGCGGGGCTGATTCCGGGCCATCGATACCGAATCAAAGGGTTTGTTCGCTCGTCATCGTCGTCCGGGGGGCCAAACGCGAGGCTGATTGTGCACGATACAACGGGAGCGAACTGGAACGGGAACGAGCAGATCGCCACGACGTCTGGTTTTGTCGAGCACGGGATCACCTTCACGGCAACTTCGACTTCGATGGTCCGGATTCATCTGGGACGGCAACCTGGTGGGTCTGGCGATGTCCATTGGGACGACGTAACGGTCGCGTCCGCCAATTTTGTGAACCCTGGCTTCGAGACGGGGACCCTGACTGGGTGGGGGACGTACGAGCCAAATATCGTGGCTACAACGAGTCAAGCACAACGGGTGACCGGGAACTATTCCGTTGCGCTAACGGGAGGCGCCGGCGGAATCACTCAGCTCACGACGAACCCCGAGCCGACCCCGGTCACATTTTACGTGGAGGGATGGGCCAAGAGTTCGGTCGCCGGCACTCACGCGCAACTGTTGGCTTATAACGGGTCAAATTGGCTTGGCGTCGGCGCGACCCTTGGAACCCAGTGGCAAAAGTTTGCGTTTGAGGTGACGGTGCCCGCCAACGGAACGCTTACGGTCTTCGCGCACCGCACATTCAGCGATCAAACACCAGGACACACGGGTATCGTGTATTGGGACGATCTGGTGGTGCGCGCGAAGTAGATTCTAGAATCGAAGATTCTAAACCGAAGTTCCCCTTGGCAAAACGGGGCAATCGACACACTCCAAACGAGTTAGACGAAGAGGAGGGTGTGCGGCGCTGGGAACAAAGTGTTAGGGTGTGACGCCGAGGAGGTGAAAAGCGCGGAGTTGAACGGGGGTAGGCGAGGCAAGCATTTGGAAGGACTGGTCGCGCATGCGAACCTGATTTTGAGTCAGCGTGGCGAGATCGGCAAGGAG
>Ga0194131_10001474_pt1 | contig 40154 bp, 35 predicted proteins | sample TA2KigO120mmetaG_FD_148631 | JGI IMG/M metagenome (GOLD analysis project Ga0194131, IMG submission 148631) | Freshwater microbial communities from Lake Tanganyika, Tanzania - TA2015053 Kigoma Offshore 120m | ecosystem: Environmental > Aquatic > Freshwater > Lake | place: Tanzania: Lake...
CCTCCTCGCGGTCGGCCGGCATCGCCAACTGGACGTGATCGACCCGGTACACCCTCATGCACACCACAGTGCCACACGGCCAGAGTTGCGCAACCGACCCGAAGATGATCCCAACGCAATCACACGGGGGCCCGCTTCTCGTTCGACGCAGGTTTGGGCACATTTCGTTCACGCCACCCCGACACCGAGTGGGCGCCACAGAACTCATCCGAAAATGAATCCCAAATCTCTTTGCAGTCAGGGCACGCACTCGCGACCCGCAAACGTGCCTGCTCCTGTGCGGGAGTCAACTTACGTTCAGGAAGACTGCTGCGAGATTGATAATCATCGGCGGTTGGCCTGGCTCTCGCCGGCAAACGCTTCCCTGAGGTTTTCGTGTGTCTTGGTTCCGTGTAGTTTGGTTATGGCTTTGCTCCGATCACGCCCCTGACGTGTTCCGTCTCCTTGAGGACGGTATAGCCTATGTGGTGGAGGACGGCGTCGTTTGCAATGATCCGGGAGGCGGCAGGCAGGCCGCCTTTGTTCCCCGCCCACTGCATACCTCGGTGATTCACGCTTCGGAGGTGTGTCCGGGGGAGTGCATTTTTCTCGAAGCGGAGGGTGCCGAGCGGGCTTCCGGGGTTTCCGCGCACGCCTGAGGCGGCGGCGGACCGTGTACCGTAACTATGGATGCATCACCGTCGCCCGTCAGGTCTGCTGGTAGTTGGGACGCGGTCGTAATCGGTGCCGGTCCGGCAGGGTCGTTTTTTGCGGCGAGATCCAGAACGACCCCTTCGACGTTTTCGTGCAGACAAAAGCCGATTTTTTGAAGGTGCGTTTCTGACCAACCTTAGGACACTTGGTTCCCTCGATCTGCACGTATCGGGCAGATACGGCAGTGGGCAGGAGAAGGGAACTTGTGAGCGTTACGGCGACAAGTAACCGTTGTACGCGAACCACGAGGCGTGCGGTGAATCTCGTCAGTCGCCCGACTCGACCTTCACGACCTTGACGGCGAGCACGCCGTTGGGGGCTTGATACCTCACCTTGGTACCCGCGGCGGCGCCGAGCAATGCCGAACCGAGTGGCGAAGTGGGGCCCATCACCTGCACCGAGGGGTCGGCCGGCTTTTCTTCCGGGTGGCCGATGAGGTAGCGCTCGATCTGGTCGGGCGGGTCGCCGTCGTACAGGAGCGTGACCGTGCAGCCAATGGCAACCTTGCCGGCGGGCGCCGTTTCGACGATCTCGTGGTTTTCGAGAATCGCCTCGATCTGTCGGATGCGGGCCTCCATATGGCCCTGTTCGTCTTTGGCGGCATGGTAGTCGCCGTTTTCTTTGAGGTCACCCATTTCGCGAGCGCGCCCGATGCGCTGGGCCACCTCGATTCGCCCACGGGTGGTGAGATCGAGATGCTCGGAGCGCAGGCGCTCGAGTGCGCTGGCGGAGACGCGATGTGTCGGCACGAAATCAGGTTACCACCCTGCGAAGGTACGCGGCGTCTACCTCCACCAGGGCGTACTCGTCGGTGTAAGGCATCGTCGGCGGGTTTGCGTCGGGCCTTTTCATGCCTGATACAGTGCCTGACGGGCGCCAACTCGCAATATGTAGCAGGGGTATTCTCGTTTGGTTACGTCTTTGGATGGTGGGGAACCGGGGGATACTTGAAATACTGAAGGTGTATGCTACGGTGGTTTGTGCGGAATGTCTTACGGGACTGGCCCCTGCCCGGGCCTGTCGAAAAACCGGTAAAAAGTTCCCAAGGATGCGTCGGCGACGCATCCAAGACTACCCCGGGCGCGACGGGAGGCGGGACGTAGTTTTTTATAGGCCTAAACTAGGCTGACGATCGCTTTGGGGCGTGTAGCTCAGTTGGTTAGAGCGCCACCTTGACATGGTGGAGGTCCCCGGTTCGAGTCCGGTCACGCCCACCACTCGCAGGCCACCACGCGATACCCATCTCTCGTCAATCGCTTGCGTGAGATTCTCACCTCGCAAAGTACAGTCCGTTCACGTGGACCTGCCGATGACCTACGAAAAACGCTTCCGGCGCGCCGGCCTGGTCAGCCCCTGTCGGGGCTCGCGCCCACCCACCACACCTGCGCCCCTCTCGGCGGCCAGGGATCGCCATCGCGGATATATCCGCAGAAACTGGTTCCACCGCGAACTCGGTAAGATGGCGTGGGACCACCGCGGCATGGGGAGCGGTCGGGACGGACTGGTGGCGGCGGTCGGAGACGTCTTCGCGCGCTACGAGGAGCCCCTACTTTTCGAGTCCGCCAAACTGTCTTCGCTACTTTTCGAGTCCACCAAACTGTCTTCGCGGAGACACAAATGACCGGTACCGGATTTGACGTCACCTCGCTGCGCGCGGAGTTTCCCATCCTACGCAAGCTCGTCAACGGCAAGCCCCTGCACTATCTTGACAGCGCCAACACCTCGCAGAAGCCCTCTACGGTCATCGACGCGATGACGGAGTTCGCCGAGGACACCTACGCCCCGGTTGGTCGTAGTTCGTACACTCTGGCAACCCGCGCCTCGGAACGTTACGAGGAGGCCCGGGCCAAGGTGGCCCGTTTCATCAACGCCTACAAACCGGAGGAGGTAGTGTTCACCAAGAACGCCACGGAGTCCTTGAACCTGTTGGCACAGTCCTGGGGCCGGGCCAGTCTCGCGCCCGGCGACGCGATCCTTTTGACCCACATGGAGCACCACTCCAACATCGTTCCCTGGCGGATGCTCGCCGAAAGGATGGGTCTGACGGTCCGGTGGGTGCCGCTGGACGACGATTACGGGTTGGATCTCTCGTCGCTGGATCGTTTGCTCGCCGACGTCAAGGTTTTCTCGTTCACCTCGATGTCCAATGTCTTGGGAACGGTGAATCCGGTCGAGCAGATGTGCGCGGCGGCCCGCCGCGCCGGTGCGCTGGCGGTGGTGGACGGGTGCCAGTCGGTTCCGCGCACGGCCACCGATGTCCGTCGCTGGGGTGCCGATGCGCTGGTTTTCTCAGGGCACAAAATGTGCGGTCCCTCAGGGGTCGGTGTCCTGTGGGCTAGGGAGAGTATCCTTGATGCCATGCCGCCGTTTCTTGGGGGTGGCGGCATGATCGAGGACGTCCGTCTCGACGGTTTCACCTGCGCGCCACTACCCGGAAAGTTCGAGGCCGGAACCCCGCCGATCACTGAGGTCATAGGTTTGGGTGCGGCGGTGGACTTTCTGCAGGGGATAGGTATGGACGCTATTGAACGGCACGAATCCGCTCTCGCCACCTATGCCTATCGGTCCCTTTTGGGGCGGTTCGGGGAGAACATAAAGCTTCATGCACCTTCGCGGTCCCGCCCGTCGATCCTATCTTTCGCTTTCCGTGGCCTGCATCCGCACGACGTCAGTCAGGTGCTCGACCAGCGCAACGTGTGCGTGCGCGCCGGGCACCATTGCGCCAAGCCGCTCATGCGCCTGATCGGTGCCAACGCCACCGTGCGCGCGAGCTTGTACCTCTACTCCGATCAATCCGACGTTGACGCCCTCGTCGCGGCGCTCGACGACGTAGGCGGTATTTTGGGCCATGGTCGATGTGACCCATGGTGCCAATGTTGAGGTGTTTACGATGTTCATTCTGCAACTCTTCGTTTTTTCCGCGATCGTGGTCGTCTCCGTCCGGTCCATCCCCCAGGTTTTCCGTACCTTCCGCAGCAATTCGGTCGCGGGTGTCTCCCCGGTCAGTTTCGCTCTCTCCGGTGCCGGCTCGCTTTTGTGGGCAGGTTGGGGCGTCGCGGACGGGAAACTGATCGCGCTTCCGGGCAGCCTGGTTGGTGGATCTTGTGCTGCCGCGGTTTTGTTTGCCCTCTCCCGCCAGGGTGCCCGCCTGACTGTCGCGCTCATGGCCGCCGCCGGTTACATTGTTTTTGGCGCGGCGATGTTTTTGGTTTATGGCCCTCTGGCCCTCTCGCTGACGGCCGCCTGTAGCGGCGTTGGTTTCGCGGTGTTCGGTCTTTCTGCGTTTCTGCGTTTCCCTGACCAAGGCGGCGTGTCTCTGTGGAGTTGGGGCATGGTCGCCTACTCCGAGTTGGTTTGGCTCTGCTGGGGGTTGGTCTACATGGTGCCCGCCTCGATCATTTCCTCCGGTGCCGGTGTCCTGGCTGTGCTGGTGGTGATGGGTCTCGCCTCACACTCTCCCCGTCGCGAGGTCGTTTTGCGCTGTGAGTAGCCTCGAAGACCTCTACCGCGAGGTCATCCTCGACCATTTCCGCACCCCACGCAACAAGGGTGATCTCCCCCCGCCTGCCATCTGCACCGAGGGTGTCAACCCGTTGTGCGGTGACGAGATTCGTGTTTTCCTCGATGTTGCCGACGGTGTCGTGCGCGACGTTCGTTTCAGCGGGCACGGCTGCTCGATCAGCCAGGCTTCGGTGTCGATGATGACGGTTGCCGTGAAGGGCAAGTCGGTCGACGACGTACGTGCAGTCGTCAAACGTTTCAAACAAATGATGACCATCGAAAAGGACGACGGCAACGCCCCCGCCGGCATTCGCCTCGGCGACATCGAGGCGCTGCAGGGCGTGGTAAGGTACCCCGTGCGAATCAAGTGCGCAGTGCTCGGTTGGAACACCTTGCTGGACGGGCTCGACTCGGCGCAGACCCGAGATGCGGCGCGATGACGCCTGCCGTGCCGTCGGGTCGGGTTCGCCGTATGTCAACGTGTTTCATCGCGGGACAAAAAAGCATGCCCGCGTCTTCCAGGCCGGTTCCCTCGGGTCTTAGTTGCGGATAAACCCGCGGTACCCGACGACCCTTCCTTCGGCGTCCCGGACCTGCTGGCCCGGCACCAATAGGTCGGTCGTCTTTCTTCCGCAGGCCGCCGCCGAGACGAGTGCCAGTGAGACGATGTAGAGTACGCCGTCCTGCGGTTCCGGGAGGTTAACGATCGACTCAAACGACTGGGTCCATGTGTCAACGCCGTTGAGGGGCGCGGATTCCTGGAGGGCGACTACCACCCGGGCCACCGTCCCTGACGCTTGGAAAACGGCTCCTTCTTGGCCGCTTTCGTGCATGACCACCACTTTGTGCGGCGTCAGGTTCACTATGTTCATGTCCGCGCCCGACCCGACCATACAGGGCATCACCCGGAAAAGGGCAGGGCGCGGACGTTGTGACCGGTCACTGTCCATTTGGGAGGCGACCCCGAGAGCACCACGAACGCGGCGGGCTCCAGACGGAAACGTCGCAGATGGTGCGATGACATACCCAGTACTGCATGGGCGAGGATTGCCCGGATGAACGATCCGTGGCTCACCACCAAGACGTCTCGTTCCTCACCCTGCAGGCGTTCGAGCACCCTGCGGGCCCGTGCGTCGACGGCCGACCACGTTTCTCCTTCGGGCGCACCGAGGTTTCCGCTTAAGGGGTCCCGCCAGGCCGGGAACTGCGATGCGTACGCACCCCGGGACGCGGTCTGCTCGGTCTCCCCTTCGAACACCCCGAAGTCGATCTCCTGCAGATCGTCCCAGATCCCTGGTTCGGTTATGCCGAGCACCCCGGCGACGATCGAGGCGGTCTCGCGGGCCCGCAGCAGCGGGCTTGAGACGAAGAACGGCGAGGCGAGGGCCTTGAGGGCGGGGGCGACGACACGGACGCCGGCGGCACCCTCCGCGTCGAGGGGAATGTCGGTGCGCGAAAGGTAGCGACCGGCACGGTTCCATGCGGTTTCGCCGTGGCGCATGAACACCAGGGTCGTCATAGGGCGCTCGCTGATCCGGTCATACGCCTTGACTGTCCGCGGGGATGGAAGTCGTTCGCGTTCTCATGCCGTGGGTTCCTCGCCCCCGCTCGCCGGTGTCGGCCACTCTCTGTCTTGCTCGCCCTCGTGTATCAGTAGGTACAGGCCGTCGGCGAGGGTCTCCGGCGGGTTTCCGGTTATCCTGCTTTCAACGATGTCGGCATGGTACTTCTCTAGGATCGTCCGTGCATTGGCGTTGTCGTATATGCGTCCGTCTACGTCGTAACCCGGGGATAGTTCGAGAATGGCGCGGGCATCGGCCCCGGACAGGGTTTTGCGGCACTCCAGGGTGTGGGCCAACGCTAGTACCAGGTGGCGGTCTTCCTGGATCATCCGTGACACCTCTTCGTACATTCCTTTCAATAGATCCTCCACCTCTTGCACCACCCCGCTCTTGGGGTCGGGTTCGCGTTTGCCCGCGGATATGTTCTCCCCCATACCCCATGCGGACACCATCGAGGTGGCCAGATTGGTGGCGGTTTCCAGGTCTTCGGATACCCCGCTGGTGGAGTCCCCGTAAAACAGTCTCTCCCCCGCCAGGGATGCAAGGCACACCGCTATGTCGACCCGGTACTCCTTGCCCCACTTGGTGTGCAGTTCGGCGTTGGGTATGGACGAGACCAACCCCAGGTAGTTGCTGCCCTTCTCTATGGTTACGGTGTCTATGGTCAGATTTTTGCGCAGTCTCCAGGCTATCAGGGCGTGGCAGGATTCGTGCACCGCCACGGAGTGCTGCTCGTAGGGCACGTACTCCACCCTTTCGCTGGGTCCGAATTCTTTGTAACGTTTGGCCACCAGCATGTCCGTCCACTCGATGGAGCGCCTGCCCGTGCGCATGGCCGCTATGAGGGCCTCGTTGACGATGTCCTTTATCACCGCACCGCTGGCATTGGGGGTCATCAGGGCTATGGATTTGACCTGCCCGTCGGTCAGGCCGTGGCTGACCTTGTCCAGGTAGCCTTGGTAGGTGCGAAGCCTGCCTTCGTAGGACGGGTATCCCACCTTGAATGTACGGTCGATGCGTCCGGGCCGCAGGAGCGCCGGATCGAGGACGTCCGGTCTGTTGGTGGCCATGACGTGCATGATACGGTATCGTTTCGGATGCACGGCGGGCAGTCCTAGTGCTCTGCGTATCTTGTGTATCAGTCCCGTCGGTGTGCGCAGTCCCTGCATGGACGCCAGTATGGTGTTCAATATGGCCGGGTCACCGCCGCCGCCGATGCGCGGCATCATCAGTTTGTTCACGGTCGCCCCGTCCGAGTTTTTGGTTTGGAAACCTGCCGCCGCGCCGCGCGACCCCAGCACGTCCGCCTCGTCGAAGAACACCACCACTCCCCCGTAGACGTTGGAAAGTTTGCGGAGTTTTTTGTACAGCATCTTCACCCTCAGCGGACCGATGCCTACGAACATGTTCTGGAAAGCCGCCGGTTCGACCATCACGAACGGTACGGAGGTTTCGCCCGCCATGGCCTCGGCCATGAGGGTCTTGCCGGTACCCGGGGGACCCCATAGTAGCATGCCCCCCGGCACGTGCCCGCCCAGGGATTCGATGACCTCGGGTTCCCTGATGAACTGGATCATCTCCTTGATCTTCTCCACCACCGTGTCCTGACCCCAGACGTCCGCGAAGCTGGTCTTGACTTCTTCGGGCAGGTAGACGTGTATGCCGCCCCTGCTGAGTACGGCGAACAGCAGCAAAAACTGCGCGACGAAGAACACCAGCATGAGTATGCCCTGCATGACGTACAACGGTATGAACGCGGGCATCTGCCTGAAACCGTCGTTGAACGCCGAGTAGGAGGGGGAGTTCCTTATGTTGTTAACCCCCGCAGCCAGGACGAGGACCGCCAGGATTAGTTTGGCGAGGAAGGATATTTGTTTCCGGATGTACGTCGGTATCCTTTCCACGGGTTTGCGCACCCTCATGGTGCTGGCCTCCAGTGTCGCGGGAACCTGGGGGACTATGTGTCCTATTATCTTAAAGCAGCCCAGTATCACCGCTATCAGTAGAAGGGGTCTGAGGACCATGCTCTCCCCGTAGGCGATGCTGTAGGCGTCCAGGAGGCTGTATCTGCTTGCGTACATGGAGAACAGGGCCATCAGCGACCAGAGCACGATTGCGGCGTACAGGGGTTTGAGGGATCTGCCTACCAGCAGCAGCATGGAGTCCGCCGCGCGTCCCCCCGGCTTCCCGGTTTGCCTGCTTTCGTCCATGTCGTTGGTCATTGGTTCTCCCAGGATTCCATGGTCCTGTCCACGGTTCCGGCGTTGGCTTCGTAGCACGTCCTCTCGCATCCGATGGCCAGGGATTTCAACAGGTATCTTATTTCCGGTCCCCCAGAATTCGTACCGTGGGCCTCGTATAGTATGGTGCTTGTAGTCACCCTGGAGACTGTGCCTGGTTTCAGTTCAACATCCATAGTCACTTTTCGTGTCTGGGTGCGGGATTGCGGGTCGCCGCTTTCCTGGCTCAGTACGATTATCGCCCCCGCGACCACATGTCTTTCGAAGTCCAGTATGAACATGTCGTCGATGTCGCGCAGGGCCTCCGGATAGGAGGCGTACCCTTTGACCACGATGGTCCCGCCCGGGGTGTTGCCTGCCTGGAGCATTATCTGCTCTCCGGGCCGTCCGGGCACTATCCGTGGCGGCATACCGAAACCTTGAAGGAACAGGGGCGGGTTGGGGTTGTCGGGAGTTATTTCCTCCCAGGAGTACACCTGCCACCCGCTGTCTACGCGTACCGTTGCCTTGTACCGGTCGGATCCCGCGCACGGGACGAGGTAGTTCTCCGCCGGTGGTTCAACTTCCCGTACGCCGGGACCGGGGAAAACACAGTAACTTCCGGCGACGGGCAGTTTTGCGCATCCCGCCAGTAGGCACAGGGTCAGCAGCCCGGCGATCGTCCGGGTTTTCTTCGTCGGGTTCAAGAGGACCTTCTACCGGCGTATATTCCGTAGGCCGCGAGCAGCAGGACTATTCCCGTCGCGATGGTGTGCGACGTCAGGTCGGTGGTTTGTGGTTTACGGGTCAGGGATGACGTCACCGACGTGTACAGGCGGCCCATTTCTTCCTCGGTGTAGGCCGAGACGAATTGTCCACCAGTCACCTGCGCCAGTCTCTGGAGGGTGAGAAAGTCCGGGGGTACTTTCAAAATCTGGGTCAGCCCGTCGGGGGTGAGTATGCTTATCTCGCCCTCCGGGGTGCCGAGGGCCACGGTCGACACTTGGACCCCCAGTTCGACCGCGAGTTCCGCGGCCTGGGTCATGGTGGCGTTTCCTGCCGTCTGCGCGCCGTCGCTTATCAGTATGACATCGGTGTGTTTGGGGTCGGCGAAGTTCGCTCCGGCCGCCACCGATTCCTGGACCCTGTCGGCATCCCCCGCCCGGCCGACGGCGTATGCCAGTATCAGGGCGTCTCCCGTCGCCGTGCCCCCTCCCGCCAGCAGATCCCTCACGGCGTTAGCGCTGAGTGTTCTGTCCGTGGTGGGGTACGACGGTACGGATACCGTCTCGTTGTACGATACCACGCTGAGCGTCCATTCTTTCGGGGCGTTCGCTATGAAGGCGGTTGCGGCGTTCTTCGCGGCGTCCAGTCGTGTCTTCTTGACGTCGGTTGCCGTCATGGAACCGGAGACGTCGATAACCAGGACGATGCTGTTGTCGGATACGTCCTCCTTCAATACTATTCCAGGTCCGCTCTGCGCGAGTGCCAGCAGCACGACCCCCGCCAGTCCGACGACGGTCGCCGTCCGGTCCAGCCTGGGTTTCGGGGACAAGGTTTCGAGCATGGTCGTGCCCGTGAAGTGCACTATCCTCGAGTTCCTTTTCTTTATCTCGCGCAGGTACAGGGCGTAGGCGACCAAAGGAAGCAGGACCAGGGGCAGGAAAGCGGGGTGTTCGAAGGTCATACTCGGCGTGGTAGCCTCGAACCCAGTACGTCGTCGACCACGGAGGTGGTGCTTAGTTCTATGAGGAATGCCCCCATCTCCTGGATCTGGTTTCTGACGTCGAGGTATTTTCTGAGTGCCAACTCCTCGTACTTTGCGGCCAGGGACCGCGAACTTGAGTCGAACTTGACGATTTCACCGGTCAGGGGATCTTGAAACCGCAGCACACCCGCCGACCTCAAGGATAGTTCCGACGGGTCCTTGACGAGCAGGATGCATAGCAGGTTGTTGATCGAGAGGTTCCTCAGCAAGGACAGGGTTTCCCCGGATGTCCGCATGTCCGTAGAGAATATGATCAGCGAGTCCGCGCAGTTGCGGGAGATCTTGGCGATCACGTGGTCGTGTCCGGGCGTCGACCCCCATCTTATGGGTTTGGTGAGTTCCTGGACGTTCCCTACGTCGCTTAGTTTCAACCTGAGGTTGCCGCTTTCCTTTTCCAGCACCACCTCCGAACCTCCCCGCACGCCCACATAGGAAAGGGATCGGTAGGCCGCGACCTGGACCGCATTTTTGGACGTCTCCCTGCCGTAGAGCATGGTGGGACTGTCGTTGTGCACTATTCTCACGATCGGGGCGCTGTAGGATTCGGATCGGTGCACGTGCAGAATTCCGGTCTTCGCGTAGGCGTTCCAGTCGGCTTTGCGCAGGTTGTCCCCGTAGGCGTACTCCGTAGGGGACAACCGCTCCTCGGAGTTCCCGGGGATTTTGGAGAATCGTTGCCCCATGTAGCTTCTGCGCATCCCGTCTTTTTGGGGCAAAGACAGGAGGTTGAGCACCGCTAGGTTCATGTCGACGGTAGGAGTGCCCTTACTACGCGCTCCACCACCATCTTGGACGTTACGCCTTCCAGTGAACCTTTGTAGGATATGCACAGACGGTGCGCCAGGGCGTCTTCCGCGAGGTCGACTACGTCCCCTACGGCAACTTCGCCTCGACCCTTGATAAATGCCCTTGCTCTGGCGGTCGCCATGAGTGCCAGGCTTCCTCTCACTCCGGCCCCGTAGGTTACCGATTCCGACCATTCCGGGATGAGGGTTCCCACGTTACGGGTACCCTGCACCAGGTCGACTATCAGGCCCGCGATTTCTTTGGGCACGTGTACGGCCTCGACCAACTCGCGGGCTTGCAGGATGTCTTGCAACGTCAGGGACGTTGCCGCTCCGACGTCTCCCACTATGTGCCTGCGGAGTACTTCTACCTCCTGAGTTTTGCTGGGGTAGGATATTCCGATTTTCATGATGAACCTGTCCAACTGCGCCGCGGGGAGGGCGTAGGTACCTTCGCTCTCTATCGGATTCTGGGTGGCCAGGACCATGAAGGGTTCCTCGATGGTGTAGGTTTTCTTCCCGATAGTCACCTGGCGTTCCTCCATGGCCTGCAGGAGTGCCGACTGGACTTTCGGGCTGGCCCGGTTGATCTCGTCCGCCAGGAGGAAATTGGTGTGTACCGGCCCGAGTTCCGTTTTGAAGTCGCCTTTGTCCGGGACCCATATCCTGGTCCCGGTCACGTCCGAGGGCATCAAGTCGGGGGTGAACTGTATCCGTTGCCACTCCCCCTGGCAGATGCGGGCGAAGGTTTTGACCGTCTTGGTTTTCGCCAGTCCCGGTACGCCCTCTAGGAGTATGTGGCCCTTGGCCAGGGTGGCGATGAGGATACGTTCCACGAGGTGTTCTTGTCCCACTATCACTTCGATCATCGCGTTGCGGGCCTGCGCGAGTTTTTCTTTGATCTCGCTCTTCCGGTCGGCACTGGGGGCGTTCATACCCGTGTTACTGTATGGCCACTCGCGCAATAGGCATCCTATAGCGTCGTCCGGGTCTCCTAGTTGACCATACCGGTTCGAGATGCACGGTGAGAGGGCGTGAAGAAATCCCGGAAATTTTCCAGAAAAATAGCATTGGTTTTCGGGGTTTTGCTTACGGCCTGTTCTTCCGCGTCAACCGGTTCCTCGCAAACTAGCGTCGCCCCCGCGGTTTTCCCCGTCGACCCTGTACTGCTGTCCGGTGCCCCCGACTCCCAGGTTCTGCGCTCCGCGCATAGTCCGTCCCTGTACGCGGCCCCTTGTCACGTTCCGGGGGCCCTCAGGCTGGGGGAATCCTGGTCCTTGGCCGACGAGTCGGTGTCCCTGGCCGCCGACGGAACCCTGGCGCTGGACACTCTCGAAATTCCGGGCCTCGACGGCTACGGGTTCGACCTGTCGGTTGTGCATGAGGGTAAGGACGAGACCCCGATGACCGTGCAAGTGCGGTGTCTGCCCGAGAAATTCCCTAAAATAACCATAGAAGGCACCTTCACCGACTGGTTGATGTTGACTACCGTACCAAATCCGTTCATGCCGGGTCAGGCCGGCTCCTTTCAGTTGATATTGGAACCAAATGGTTTCCCGGCCTACATCCGGGGCGGTGCATGGATGGCGGCGGATTTTTTCCGTGACGGGGACCGGGTGGTCGGGTTTCAAAAGGTGGTTCTACCGCCGGGGCAGTCCGAGGTGCAGAGTTACAGCAACACCCCGGGATTGGGTTTCCAATCTTCAGCCAAAACCGTAAACGAACTGTCCATCGCACCCGACGAGCAGTGGGTCCCCGTGGGGAAGTTTGGATTGGATCCGCATGCCGCCGCCGTTTTGCCCAACGGTAATCTTCTGGGGATCATCTACGAGGAGATGTCGGACACCCCCATGGACCCCGACAAGGTCATAGAGTCCTCGTCCACTACCAAGTTGTGCCCGAGGCGGGCACCAACGGGGTCGGACCCGGTTCTGCGCGGCAGGGTCGTCGAGGTGACGAATTCCGGCCGCATCGTCCATAGTTGGAGGACGGAGGAGCACCTGCCCGGTGCCGTCCGTGCACCCCTGTGGGTCGCGGTTCATTCCCTTACCGGCGCAAAACCGTACTGTGCGGTGGATGCGGAACATTTGAACTCTCTGGCTTTCTACCAGGACGAAAACTCGTCCCCCGGGAAGGGAACCGTTATGGTGACAGGCAGGCACATGGACGGGGCCTTCCTCATCAACTGGCCCTCAGGGGAGGTCGTATGGTCGCTGGGCGGGAACGTCACCGACAAGTCCCTGACCATCCAAGGCGATCCTTTGAATGGTTTGTCCTTGCCGCACGACGCCCACTTTCTTTCAGGCAACGAGGTGATGGTGTTCGACAACAGGAAATTCGGTGAACATTCCCGGGTGGTGGTCTACAGGGTGGACACTAGCGCGCGTTCGGCCACCCTCCAGGAAACCTATACCGTGGACTGCCCGGATTCCAAGGGAAACTTTTCCTTCTGCGGGGCTTTCGTGATGGGTTCGGCGCGCCTGACTTCGAACGCCGCGGGTGTGCTAGTTGGCGTCGGATCTTCGCAGGTCACCGCCGTGGAGATACCGAGGATCGTCGCCGACGAACCGGCCCGTAAGCCGACCGCCACCTTGATGCTGTCAGGGTCGTGGAGTTACAGGGTTTTGCCCACCGCCCCTTTCGATTCCCTGGATCTGTATCGTCTCCAGTTCCCGTCGGGATCTTGACGGTAAGCGCGTACCAGATATACGGGCCTAGGATTTGGAGTTCGCCTCGGCGGGAGTGGTGACCACGGGAGCCTGGTACGGTATGGGGGTTTTCTGGTATACCACGATCATGTGCGAGAGGTTGCTCTCGTCGCTAAGGAGGGTGTCCACGAACACCGACATTTTGGATTCACCGTAGGTTCCCAGTATCTCGATCCCCAGGTACGAGAATAGTACTTCCACTTCCCACCCGTTCTCGCGCATGTCGGTCACCAGAGCCCCGGTGATTATGTTTATGTTGCCTCGTATCTCCAGGTCCCAGCGATTGCTGTCCTCTACGTTGTATTCGGATTTCACCCCGTAGTTCTCCAGGGGTTTCAGGCCCTGCGGCCAGTTCGAGAGCGGCCGGTAGGGGTACTCTGCGAGGGTGGTGGTCGGGGATGTCGGGTCGTTCGCGTCGCCCGGATCGCTCGGTAGGGTGCCCGCCACGCTCGCCGGGGGACCGACCAGACCGGGTTCCCGGGGTGTCTCCGTGGGGGATGTGGCGAGAGTCGCGTCCCGGAATATCGAGGAGACGCTGACCGCCAAAACGAGGAACAGTACGACGACGGCTCCCGCCAGGGTTATACTCGCGTAGGTTTTACTCCGCATACCTCGGTTACTGTTCGTAGTGTCCTTTGTTTTACCGTAATACCAACGGCCCTACCTGGACTCCCTTATCAGTATCTCCCTGTTTTCCGCGGCGTACACCATGGCGTCTTGTCGGGAGGGGGCCAGGCTCCTGCTTATGAAGGCCTCGTGGCTGGCGGTCTCTTCCCCGCCGCATCCGCCGCATTTCGTCACGCTGATGTAGGTTACGGACCATCCCAGCACCACCTGGGGTTTGTCGCCTTGTACGGTGGTGCTGGCCCCCACCGTCACCATGGGTTGCTGGTAGTGGCGTTTCACTTTCCTGTTGCTTCCCAGGCACTTGGAACACGACAGAGAGTAGACACCCGATATTCTGCTCAGCATCAGTACGCTAACGCAGATGACCCCCAGACCCGTACCGATGAGCGGGGACTTGGTGAGGGCGAGCGCCACCGATGATACTCCTAGCGCCCATGCCGCGAGCGCCATAGGTAGGTCTTTCCGTGTCACCTTCTATAGTGTGCCCTTTGTCACCAGCGAAACACACGTCTCCGCGCCCCGGATTCTATAGGGTTTTCGCCGCCTGGTAAAGTATCGGGGCGGCGGAGTAGACGTCGCTTCTACCATGGTCCCAGAGCGTCGCCATGATCTCGACCTCCTCGGGTTCAACCGGACCGACCCATTCCCCGACCTGGATCCAGCCGCCGGTATGCAAGTGCTGCCGCAATCCTTCCGGCGCCTCTAACAGCACCACGTTGTCTCCCCGATCCAGGGTGCAGTTGTCAAGGCACACCCTCAGGGCGATCTTTCGTGCATCGCCCTCGCCGTGACCGTCCCCCCCGGTTCTCCGGTATACGGCGATCTTCTTGGGCGTGCCGCGCACGTTCAAAATGTCCACGGACTCCTCCAGCGCCTGGGGACTTTTCAGGTACGCGGTCAACCTCTCCTGCTCGTCCGTGCATAGGGTCATCGCGGCCGCCCTCGCCGCGTTGTCCGGGTTCCTTACCCCGTTGGCGGCCACCATCATGTACCTGCTGAGCATCTGGTCGATGGCGTCCATGCGGGTGTTCATGTTAGCTATGTTCACGGGCATTTCCTGCAGGCGTTTGCTGTACCTGGCGACCAGTCTTAGCGCCGACCGGGTGTTTCTCTCGTTGAATCCGGGGATCTCCGACCGGGATGCGTACGCGGCCAAGACCGTGATCAGGGAGGATCCTGCGACTACCGCCAGGGTCAGGAGCGTCAGGAACCGAGTCGCGCTGTCGCGAGTGGTGTACGCCAGCAGGAGGAGGACGATCGCGGCGGACATCCCGCTGGCGTACGCCCTTTGCGTGCACAGGTAGCGACCCAGGCTCAGGGAGGTTGCGGCGGTTTCCCGCAGGTAGCGCCTAAGGCCCTCGACCTGTCCGCGGCGGGGGTCAGTGCTTCGTAAGGGCATACCCGCTGACTTGTCTGGGGTTCACGGTCGTCGGCAGGCATCTGTGACCGGAGCCTGGGCGCTAATAGTGTATGTATCCTCATATAGAGACTATCCTATCAACATTAAACGAAAGGTTGCCTATGAGACAATCAAAAAAACAACAGCCGACGAGCCATGTGGCTAGTGCGGTTTGGTCGTGCACCCCGGACGACGACGTAGCGGAAATAATGTTTCCCAGAGCGTCAAACGTGCGCAGGACCAGGGGGATCAGGAACGTGCGCATGCGCGCCGAGTCCTTGTTGAAGTGGTACAAGGGGAGCCTTGACCACGTACTCAGCATCGCCACCAACGTGGGAACCCCGGGAACGGTCCTGGAGGCTTTCTCCAAGGATACCCGGCTATCGGTTAAGCGGGCTTTGCTCGCCAACCCGTCCACTCCGGCCCCGGCCTACGCCAAACTAGTGTCGTGGGCCCTTGTCCACAACGACTACGAAGGTCTCCATAACATGTCGGCCACCATGGACATGCGCGCAATGTGCAAGTCCCTGTCAACCCACAAGGAACAGTACGGACCCGCCGCGAGCAGCAGCTTGTACCTGGACTACGAAGTCTTGGCAGAGAGGTTGCTCAGTCACCAGGACCTGGTTCTGCCGCTGGCATCCATCGGTTGCCCGGACTTGAACACGATACTGGCCAAGCACATCAACGAGGGTGCGATATCCTCGACCTCGCTGTTGGACTTGGTGCGTACGCACCCGGAACCAGAGGGGGCGATGAGACTCGTGTCGATCGTCCTGGACGGCAGGGTACTGCTCAACACCGACCTGACCCAGAGTTGGCTTTACGCGCAAAGTGTCTCCCGGTACTTCAAACGGGACGCGGTGATCTTGAAGCCCTTTAGTCTGGTCGAAGACGGTTGCCAGAAAGATCTTCTGGTATCCGACAACCCGGCCATGCTGAGCACGGCCATCGTGAACGGCGTAGCCGAGGACGATCTGGTGCGGGCCATGGGCAACTACGGTCACGAGATGTCCGTGGTACTCGAGTCGCTTGCCGCGCGAAGCGTTTCCGCGGAATGCGAGGAGCACATCGCGGATCGTCTGATCCGGGTGCTCTCGTCCGCCGCTAAGGGGTCGAGAGAGGACGAAATGCGCACCAAAGTGGTATGCATGTTTTTGGCAAACTCTCGACACGAGTTGCGTGAAAGCAAGGTCCTTGCGCTCCTGCGCCAGGGTTCGCTCCCGGCTACCAAGCGCTGGCTGATCTCGTTCCCCGAGAAAGCCAACAGCGTCAAGGCTTCGATTGCCGCGGCCCTGCTGGACGACCCGGCTAAAAGCGGTCACGCCTTCCATGTTCACGGTCGAATCGCAGACATGGCTACGGTCTACGATACGCTAAGAGTGGACATGTTGGAGGCCTGCGTGCACACCCCCGGTCTGGTCGAGGTGCTGATCAAGCACTACGACGAGTATCTGGGCGGGCACTTGCGCGAGAGAATCGTCATGCGTGCGGTGTACCCGGTGTTGGCCAGGAACTTTGGTCATTCCAGTGCACAGAATCCCTATATGCGGGAGAACTGGGAGACTTTTATGGTCTTGGCAGAGGGATGGCAGGGCGCCTTCTCGGGTTTGCCTGCCGCCGTTCTCGCTGTCCTCGGACACAGCCAACCAGACGCCTACGATGCGCAATCGAACCAACTGCAGATTTGGTGAGAGTAAGGGTCCCCGGAGAAGTCCGGGGGCCTTTGCCTTTCCGGGGTGCTTCAGGTGTACTCTATTATCTCGTTTTCCGGATTTTTTTCACTGAACGACACTTTTACCACGTCGGTACGAATGTACTCCTCGGCCTCCGCCAGCCCCATGGTCCTGCGCTGCCCCGGGCTCATGCCGCCGAAGTATCCGCCGGTTATGTTGAGTTCCGTGTTGTACGAGTGTCGCAGACACTCCAGGCGCACCGGGCACTCTCTGCACACGTTCAATACCTCCTCGTCTATCACGTGCCCGGCTTGCACGAAGAAGGACTCCACCGGCAGGTCGCTGCACGCGGCGTCGTCCAGCCACAGATCCCCCCCGGTTTGTCCTATGAAAGATAGACCGTCACCTATGTTCTCCAGCATGCGTTCCTCCTGTTGTCCTGCATTTAGATTACCGTAACTTCCGTGTCTTCCCTGTCCTGGTCGGTGTCGACCGCTATGACCATGTCGGCAGAGTCTTCGATGTTCTCGACGTGACTTACTATGAATATCTGTGAGTAAACGTCCCGCATGTTGCGCAACCCGTCCAGTATGGACTGGCGCCGCTCCCTGTCCTGGCTAGCGAAACACTCGTCTAGTACCAGGAATCCGGCTCCTCCGGCTCCGTGCCTCTCGCTTACAACCTGCGACAGGGCTAGGCGCAGGGACAGGGCGACCAGGTCGACTTCCCCGCCCGAAAGGTCGGCCAGTGACACGAATTTGCCCTGGTCGTTTACGGTCACCGTGTAGTCGTCGTCTATTTTCACCGCCAGAAACCTCGAGGAGCTCATTGTGCCGAGGATAGAGGACACCGCAGATTCCAGGTTGGGTCTGAGTCTGATGGCCAGGGTGTCCGAGAGAAGGCTCAGTAGTCTCCCCGCGGCCGCGGCCGCCACGGCCCGCCCGTGATGTTCGGCGCGTCTCAGGTCGACCGCCTTGGCCAGGTCCAGGCGCTTTTTGTCTTGAACTATACGGGATTGGAGTACCGCCACCTCCTGTAGCCAGTAGTTTACCAGTTCCTGCTCTTCCTTCTTCGTCTGCTCCGTTTTCTCCAGCTCCGCATGCCGTAAAAGCAGTTCCTCCCCGGGCGCGGCCGCCACCAGGTCCTGTTTTAGCGAAGTTATCGTTTTGGCGTTCAATGCGATCTGTTCCTCGAGTTTGGCCATGGTGTTGATGACCTTCTGTCGTTCCTTTACCGCGTTATCGTACTCCCCCAGACGTGACACCTTCAGGGCTATGTCGGCCTTACGGGAGTATACGGCGTCTATGTCCACCGGTGCCACCTCGAGTCTCTCCATCTGCGAGGTGTACATCTTATCGCGTCGCTCCAGTTCCAGCAGGTCCCTCGTGTCGTTGGCGGACGCCTTGACCAGGTCGGTGTCCTCCTGCAGGAGTTCGGAGAGTTTTCCCACCTCAGCCACCGAGGACTCCTTGTCCTCGCGTACGATGGCCTCCAGTCGATGGCAGTCCTCCAGTTTGGCGGTCAGATTCGCCTTTTCTGTGGCGAGGGTGTCGGCCAGGGAGGTTCTATACTCGACGGAAACCTCCTGTCCGCAGGTGTCGCAGACGTCTTCCAGGTCCCTGTGCTTACTTAGTCTGGTCTGCACTTCGTTGAGTTTGAAATTTAGTTCTATGACCCTGAGGCTGGTCTCGTTGTGCTGCGCGGTCGCCCTGGCTATTTTTTCCTTGCCGTGGTCTATGCGGGATTTTAGGTTTTTGCGGGAGGCCTCGTCCATCGGTTTTGGTGCACTGTTGAGAGCGTCCCGCCGGCTGGCTATCAGTGCGATCTCGTCTTCTAGAACTTTCCTCTGCCTGATTACCGCCTGGGCCGTGGTGGCCCGCAGTAGGTCGCGTTCGTTCTCGGCTATTTCCAGAGCCAGGCTCTCGACGTTCACGTCGATGACTGGTATGTCCGCCAATACCAGATAGTTCAGCTGGGCGGCAAGGTCCTCTTGCGCCTGTTCCACCTGCGACAGAGCACCCTCGATCCGGGCGGTGTTCGTCTTGGTATTCTCCCAGCGTTCGCGTACGTCCCGGCTTTTCGACAGGGTTTCGTCCAGATCCGCTATAGACGCTCGTACGGACGCGAGTTCCTTCTCGTAATCAACGAGCGTGCCGGTGTGCCCCCTGATCTCTTCCTCTATTTTCTGGGCGTCCTCGCCGACTATCTCTTTGGATATGTCGCGTTCTTTTTTGAAGAGTGTCTGCGCGACGTTTCGTGCCGCCGTCAGTACGTCCAGTCGTAGGAGTCTGGAGACCATCAAACTGCGTTCATGTGGCCTGAGACTGGCCAGGCCGTCGAGATCCTTTTGCTGGGCCACTACGGCCAATTTGAAACCCGCGGAGTCCATCCCCAGTAGGGCTTCTATGCCCGCCGACACCTGAATGGGGCCTTCGACCAGGGGTGTGTCGTTTGCGTACAGTACGGCTGTGGAGTTTTTGCCGTCGCGTCTGCGTATGACCCGGTAGGTGTCTTCCCCGACGGTGAACACCAGCTGGGCGCTCATCCCCTCGAGTTCCGCCCCGCGCTTAAGCAGGTTGTCTAGGTTGCGTTTGCCGTTGCGACCCTCGCCCCACAGGGCGTAGGTGATGATCTCGAGAATGGTGCTTTTGCCGACGCCGTTGTTCCCGGAGATCAGTATCAACTGCCTGTCTTCGTCGAAGTTTAGCGACAGTTCCCCGTACCTGCGAAAGTTCGTGGCGTATATCGATTTTATCACGTTGTCTCCTCCTGGGCCACTTTTTCAAGGGGTTTCTGGTCCTCCCCGGTTTCCCGTGAGTCCTCCTCGTTTTTAGGCAGGGGGGCGTTCATGGCTTCCATCTGGTCCTGCAGCAGGGTTCGCGCCAGGCGTACACCGGGTTCCCGTTCGTGGTCGGCGAGTATGGTTTTTGCGCATTCCTCCAGCAGTTCGTCGATGTCACCCAAGGCCCCTTTCTTGATTGCGGGCTTGCTCCCCGTGTCTTTCTGCGGCCTGGAAACCACCTCGTAGTGCAGGGAGGCTTTTGCCGCCAGGCGCACCTTGGACAGGTTGACCAGGGACCAGGTGTCGCGCGGGACGTTGATCACGGTTTGGCTTACCACCGCCCCCTGTATGCTGTGGGAGTTTATGTTGTCGATCAGTTCCTGCTCTATGGTTTCCACGCTTTTCTGCGCTCCGTCCACCTGCGGGAGTTTGAGCATGTGACGTATGGGGAGGTTTCTGCGCGTGACCGTTAGTTCCTTCTCGGGGGATATCTCCACGTTGAGCCATCCTCGCTCCAGGCCGTTTTCCCTGAGGTCGCCGAAACCCATGTTCTCCCCGCTGCCGGCGTACCAGATGCGCCAGTACGAGGTGCCATCGTCCTCTCGACCCCTTTTACCTACGGGTACTGGGCCTTGTTTGTGCCAGTGGCCCAAGGCCCCGTAGTCCCAGGATCGGGCCAGGACCGTTGTGGGTATTGCGAACTCTCTACCCAGCGAGCGTACGTACAGTTCACTGCCACCCGCGACTCCGTGCGCGCACAGGATGTTATATTTTCCCTCGACCGGGACCACGGTTTCGTAGTCGACGGTCTTCAATACGTCATGGGGTAGTGCGTGCACCAGGGTGTCTCGTAGTTCCTTGGGGGCGTCGGCATGGGTGAATTCCAGCACCGAGTACTTGTTTGTCACCACCTGAACGCCGGGCAGCCCGTCCAAAAGGTGCAGGAAACAGGCCTCTTTGTGGGATCGCGGTATTTCATGGTTGCCGGCTATCAGTACCACCTGGCGTCTGCTGCCGTCCGGCCTGATGGATGCGAGCCTGGCTATCTGCGCCCTGATGAGCAGTATGAGACGTATAGGTATGATGGTCCTGTCCGCCATGTCCCCAGAGTGCACCACCAGGGGCGGGTCGGTACTGATTATGTCCGACACGATGTTTACGAAGGATTTGGCCACGTCGACGCTTCTTTGGTTTTCACCTGAAACGGCAAGGGCTTTGTAGGCCTCGTAGCCCACATGACTGTCGGAGAAGTGCGCGAGCCGTATACCCATACCTGATATGGTTACCGTCTGCTCGGATGTGACATACGCCACAGCACCAGGCCCCGTGATGGCGGCTGGACTGGGAAAAACTGTTTAGCGGTCGACTCGGTACCCTATGCCGCGCACGACTTTGATGTACGTGGGCTCCGCCGGGTCGTCACCTAGTTTTTTCCGCAGCCTGCGGACGTGTTCGGTTACGGTCGCGACCTTGCCTTTCTGGGAGTTGGCCCGCCACACGTGCAGCAGCAACTGCTCCCTGGGGTAGACGATTCCCGGGTTGCTGGCAAGGAACAGGAGGAGGTCGAATTCGCATACCGTTAGTTTTATGTTGGTTTTGCCTTTGGTGACGGTGCGGGCCCGGGGGTCTATGCTCAGGTCTCCCAGGGTAAGTACGGCTTCCGGGGCGTGGGATACCACCCGTTTCAATATGTTCCTTATGCGCAGCACCATCTCGTTGGGGGAGAAAGGTTTGGTGATGTAGTCGTCGGCCCCTATGTCCAGGCCCTTTATGACCTCATGTTCGGCGCTGCGTCCGGTGCACACCACCACGGGGAGATCGTCGCTGACCCGGAGGCTCTTTAAGAAAGATATGCCGTCTCCGTCGGGCAGCCCCAGATCCAGTACAACCAGATCAGGTCGGAGTTTGGACACTATGTTCGCAGCCTTGGCCGAACTCTCGGCGGCCGTGCACAGAAATCCCGATGCCCTCAACGCGACGAGTATGACTTCCCTGGTGTAAGGGTCGTCTTCTACCACTAGTATTTTGAGTCCGTTGGGGGTTTTGCCGGTATGAGTAGCCGTGGTCACCTTTCCTACAGTCCCAGTATCCCCACTACCAGCACGGTATATGGCACCGGGCCGTCTTACTGGACACGGATTGTGGCCGGCAGACAGTCTTGCTATCATGCCCACTATTACGGAAGTCGAGTTGGATATGGCGGTTATCGCCGACGTTTACGGCGGTCTGTGGTATGTGGTAGCCGTTTACGTTGAAGGCATGGATTTGCGAAACCTGGAAACCGCCTTGATGGACATTTGCGGCCATACACCCCATGCCGCCAAGGCGCTCACCCTTGTCGTGTACGCGGAAAAGAGGGCCATAGTGGCCACGACCAGCCTCGTGGAGGAAGCCCTGAACATGCAGGCCTCCTTCGCTTCCCGTGGCGTAAAAACCGAAGTCACCAAGGACGCCTAACGCTCCGTGTATACGCGCTCCGTGACCCGTTTAGTGCTCGTTGCGATCTGTCTGTCGTTGACGGGGTGCTCGTTCGTAGTAGGCGGGACGGATGACACCCACTCCGCCCCCGCCTTGTCGAACCCGGAGAGCGCTCCCCCGGCGCCGTCATCCGAGTCCGGTCCCGCAGAGCAGGTGTCCCCTTCGGTGGAGGGGCTTAACAAGCAGATCGCCGACGACGTGGAGAGCAGGCTCAATGCCGAGCGGGTAGCCAAGGGACTGGGAGGGCTGATACGGGACGACAGTTTGGTTCGCGCGGCATCCCAGTGGGCGGAGACCATGGCCAGAGAGGGGTACAAGCACAGTTCCCTGGAGAGACTCACGGAGATAAGGGTGTCTAACGGTTTCGGTTCGGTCGCCGAAAACATCCATAACCCCAAGAACCAGTGTCCGTCGCAGCCGTGTCTGTTTGAGGAGTACTACCCTTCTTCGGGAACGTTGCACGTGGACTGGATGCGCTCGAGCGAGCACAGGAACGCCATGCTCGAACCGAGGTTCTCCCGCGTCGGGGTAGGGGTATACTGTTCAGACAACGGGGAACTATGGGCGGTTACTTTGTTCGCGTCGTCCAACGAGAATCGGATCCAAGAATTTACCCAGACCACGTACACCGAGCCCGTGCTCGGGGGCTCGGACGGGTACACCTGCGCAGGCAGGTACAGGGACATACAACCCATGTGGGTCAATAGTCCTATAAAGTAAATCCGTCCGTCCGCGGCACAAAAACGACGAGGGAGGATCCTGAGACCCTCCCTCTACGTTTTATCGAACAATGGCTGCGGCTGATGCCAGCAAATCCACGAAAGTGGATTGCCATTCGTTGGAGAGTACCATCAGGTACTCCCATGATTCCGCATCCACGCCGATGACGTCCACTACGCTTGCGAACAGTTTCGCTGCCGTATCTTCGCCCAGGGCGGACACGTGCAGTCTACTGAACGCCAGCAGGAGTTCGTCCGCCCACGGAAGGTAGGCTACGTGCTCCCCGTGAGGATCGGAACCATCGGGCCCTTTGCCTCCCGCGTACATGCTCATCAGGGTTTCGGCCAGGGCCATCCTGCGCTCGGCACTCCATCTGTGAAGCATGGCGGTAATCTCGCCCGTTTCGGGTTTTCGCATGGAAAGACCGAACATGAAGTTGGCTACCATGGGCATGCTGACCGAGTCCAGAATGTGCGAAGACGTGTTAGTTCCCACCTTTGCGAAGGTTGAGAAAAACAGTGCTCCCAATTCGTTCGGTTCAAGCAGGTTCACCATGCTGTCCAGGGACGTGAAGGCCGGGGCTTTCGCCGTAGTAGGTTTGCGCACCAGTCCTCGTTTCATGAGGATATCGCGGGCCGCGGGATCGCATCTCTTCGTGAACGCCTGGATGTTTTTTCCCAGGCCTTCTAGATACTCCATCCCGTTGCTTTGATCCACAGCCCAACCAGCCACGCGTCCGTCTACGAACCCGTACTCGCTGCGCAATATGGACAGCAGTACTTTGTCGTACACAGGACCGTTCAAGATGGACATTCTGTGCAACCAGGAATTCCGGCTTGCCGGGCACATGCTGTTATAGACGAACTTGTCCGGCTCGTTTGCTTCGGTCGCCGGGACTATCCGGTTCAAACCGTAGACGATGGCTTCCGGACTCGCTTCGAGTACCGCCGTGATGCTTTCCAGGTTGAAAGAAGTCATCAGTTCGTTGATGACTTTTTCTCTGTCCGCCAGGCTCTTGCTGGTGTCCGAAGCACCGTTGACTAGACCGTCTAGGTAGGTCAGGCGCTCGGATGCCATCTTGGATACGGCGGGGTCGGCGTGGCTCTGCAGCGCGCGGAGAGTGTCACTCTTGCACGTGGCGCCGTCCATTATGCCTCGCAGTAGGTCTACCGGGCTGTTGGGGTCGAGTGCTCGACTGGTGTTGGCGTCACCTACCAGCAGTCTCCCGAGGCGATACATTCGTTCGCCGTTGCCTCCGTTGAGCATGATGATTTCCGTCAGCAAGGTCTCGCTGGGCGAAACTCCCGCGAACAGAATCTCGTCATAGTTGACGTTCCTCCACAGGACGTCGATGTGCGGGCCCTGTTGTTTGGCCGCACTCAGGAAAAAAGATCCCAGAGGGTTCATTTTGACTCCATTCTTACCTTATGGGGTTATGTTGTACCTTTAACCGTAGGTGCGCTCCCTCCTTCTTAAAACCCCGCATTTCGGCCTGCCGTGTCGCACGGTATTAGGGCAGGGTTTCTGTGGGTTCCGCGGCCTGTGGCCACTGCGCGCCCCACTCGCCCGGCGGTCTGTCCTGGTGGACTTCGGCGCGGCACTGGGGGGAGAAGATGGTCGTTCTCAGGACCACGGGATCGCCGCCGCCCGCGTATGTGCTGGGGTCGGAAATTCTTAAAGCCCAACAGTTCCCGGTTTCGTCGGCGGCCATGGCGAATATCGAGTAGTTGTCGGTGCTGAACATGGAGGCGGACTCGGTGCCGGACCCGTAGGCGCTAGTTGCCCTCGAACTGGACACGAAAGTGAGGTCGGGCAGCAGGGGGTTGACGTCGTCGGTGGTAAGTTTGCCCCAGCTTCCCGAGGTTTTCGCCGCCTGGGCGAGTTCTTCCACCAGTCTATCCAGTCGCTCTTGCACGGACTTGTCGTCGTACTTGGCGAGGGCCAGTCTGTCTTCCGGTATGCTCACAAGGGGGCGCACCACGGGTTCGTCCGCCCCGCACGACGCGGTCACCGTCAGGAGCAGCCCTCCCAAGACGTATCCAACCCACCGCCCTGGCATCCTGGACATCACTCGCCTCCTGCTCGCAAGGTATCTGTTACCTCGACGTCGAAAGGCGCCTGTATCAGGTCCCCGTTTGCGGCGGTTAAGGTTATCTCGGCTTTCCAGGTGCCGGCCACCCCGAGGTCCCGGGTCAGGAGCGTGGGTATTGCGCCGCCGCTGATCGTCATCTCTCTTTCGAATCCGGCTATCTGCAGGTCGGGTCGGGCGAATCGTATGCTCGCCTTGCTGATGGGTATGTTCAGCCCGTCGCCGCCGGTGAGGATGACCTTGAACGCGTTCTCCACCGATCTTTCCCCCGGGTAGTACTCCACCTGGATCTCCCCGGCCGCCACGGGCACGCGCACTATTACGGGGTCCAGACGGCTGGCGAGTTGCGAACCGTCCACCCCGCCCATGTGCCCGCCGCCGGAGTGGCCCGAGAAATGGTTGCCGCCGGCTTTCGGCGCGGAATTGTAGGTGAGGGCACCGGTGGCCAGTACGATCAGGAAGAACAACGCGAGTTCTTTTATAACCGATCTCCGCAGGGTCTCGTGGGTCTTGGCGTCGTTCGGTTCCTTCCGCAGCGAAGGCACCAGCACGAAATGGTTGTACGCGCCTATCAGCCCTGCGCACAGGACGAGTAGCACTTTCAGCAGGAGGAACCTGCCGTAGTTGGTGCTGTAGTATTCGGTCACGTTGTTGAACATGGTGAAACTTGCCAGCAGTCCCCCCACCCCCACGAACGCCACCGCCAGGGTGGCCACCTTGGAGAACCTGTCGACTATCGATAGTTTGGCGGCGTTCACGGATTCCAGCGGATGTCCTTCTTTGTTGCGCCCGGTGCTGCGGAGAGCCAGGGCGAGCGACGGTATCGCGCCGAGCCAGATGCTGGAACCGACCATGTGCAGAACGAATCCGAATACCGCCACCCACTTTAGGGGCACTACGTACACGTGGCTGGACATGGCGTAGGAGTACACGTATACAACCGAACTCAGCACGAAGACCGCCGCCCCGAGTTTTCTCAGGGATTTTTCGCTCAGCAGGAGCAGGCCCGTGCACACCCCGAACAGGGCGCTGACGCGTATCAGGAGCGCCGAGCCGACGGGACCGGCGGCGACTATCTGCACGATCAAACCCAGGGAGGTGAACGACCCCCCGTTCAATATGATGGCGGTGTTGACCAGCAGGAGCAGGGTGGTCACGAAACCGGTCACCGCCGTGGTCACCGATATCCTCCAGGCGTGCTTTCCGGCCCGGGTGTACACCTCCGCGTTCTTGCCGCCCACGATCCACAGGAACACGTTGGCCCCTATGGTCATCAATATGGCCAGGTAGGAGAGTATCCGCAGGACCGTGGCAATGTTTATGTAGGGCTGGGCCGGGTTGCTCACGGTTTTCACCTTGGTCGAGGTTGCCGATAGCGACGGGTCCCCGTAGAAGAAAGTGAAGGTTCCGGCTATGGGATGGCTGTCGGCGCTGACGGCCCTCCAGTTCACGGCGTACCATCCTTCCGGCGGAAGCGGTTTCGGGGGGTCCAGGATTACTTTCGATCCGTTCTTATAGTCTTCCGTGCGCGCCGCGAGGACCACGCTGGTGCCCTGGGAGTCAAGCAGGATCGTGGAGTATTCCAGGAGGGTAACCTTCTCGTTGAACACTATCTCGATGCTCTCGGGGAACCTGTCGACGGAGGCGCCGTCGGCGGGACTGGTGCTCAGGTCCTTGCCGTGCGCCTGACTCTCCCGTCCGGTCGAAAGGAGCGCAAGCGGTACGAGTAGGGCGAGGAGTGCGACAAGGCGCCGCGCCCTGGTCGGCACCCTTATGGGCGCAAGTGTTGCATGGAACATCGTGCTTAGGTGCCCCTGAGTGTCTCTGCGATTTGTTTCACCATGCTCTTCTTGACCTTCGCGCACAGGTGCCTGTACTTCTCTTCTAGCAGCGGACAGAAGTCGTCGATCGCGTCAGCATCCAGGGCGATGGTGGCCACGCTTCCCAGTGCCCGCTCGATGCAGTTTTCCGCGTATATCCCCTGCTTGCCTCCCGTGCATACGACTATGGCCTGCTCCTTGGTGATCGTCGGGGACCATATGACGTCCCGTCCGATGGACTGGTAGCAGGGTAGAGGGTCGCTGAGGTTTGCGTCGCACCAGTTCCGCGCCTCTATCTCCTTCTCCAGTATGCCACCCATGCTGCTCGTCCCGTACTCGATGCAGCCCTCCTGGTAGACGCCCTCCAGCAGCAGGCATTGCCCTAGCAGGGTGTCCGGGTGACCCACGGGGAGGGTTATGGCCTTGTTGGCCTTCGACTGGGAGTTCCATTCCATGGAGACGCCGGTTACGCAAAGTCTGAATATGTACTCTTCCATGGAACCGTCGTCGCCCCTCGGGTACTCTTTGCAGAACTCCATACCGCGGACGAGGTCGTTGTTGACCCGCCGCGCCGCGGCGTGACCCATGCCGTGTATGCATTGTTTGTACATGTGGTCGTCCTGTCCGAACTCGGCCTCTATCGGCGAGCACAGGGTGGTCATGGAGTACTTTAGTTCGTCGTCGGTGAACCCGCTGCTGGCCCCCTCGATCACGCCGTGCAGGTAGCCGTAGTCGCAGGGGTCCGTTCCCGCCCCGAAGGCCTTCGCCAGGTCACCTTGGTACATCCGGTAACCCAGTCTTCCGAGTTTGTGGCCGATGGAGTGGCAGTAACTAGCCAACCACGGATCACCTTCTTTCCAGCGCCCGCTTACTTCTCTCAGGGCGCTTGGCATCCCGTCGTTTTCGGCCTTCCTGGTGAAATAGTTGCTCACGCAGATCAGTTTGTCCGAGGGGGTCTGCTGCGAGGAGACGCAGGTCTTGTAGTCGACGTTGTCCAGTAGGATGTTGCGGGTGGTGTACACCGTGGAGGACTTCAACGGTGGCACCAGGCCCAGGAGCGACCCGGTCAAAAGTACGGTGCACAATGCACCCACTTCCAGTTTGAACGCCCGTCCGTCCGGCCCCGTGGCTCCGCCGTCGCCGGGCGCCAGTCTTGTTTCGATGCTCTTGTACAGATGCCAGCCGGCCACCGGGAGTATCAACAGGAGCAGCAAGGCCCATTTGAAAATCAGTAGGCGACCGTAGGCGTACTCGGTCAGATCCAACAACGTCCCGACGGTTTTACCGGTCCGTATCCCGGTCATTAGCACCCCGGAAAACAGGACGGCCGTGAAGGCCAGCACCCCGTATCCCGAGAAGGCGTTGGCGAAACGTTTGAGCGTCCGTCCGGTCTGTTCACTGGCCGCAAAGTACACCACGATGGCGCCCAACCACAGGGATATGCCGGTTATGTGTAGTGCGGTCAGCGGCAGCAGCAAGGCCCTTTCCGGGCTGGTAGCCATGTGCCCGGTGCCCGTCAACCCCAGGGCGGTGAGTATCGCGATACATACCATGACGCCCGCGGTTTTCCTGTCCTTGCTTGACCGCTCGCCGATCGGCCCCGCGGGTGGGACGGCTGCGGCAAGTTTTCGCAGCACCGGCCAGGCCGCCAGGGAGACGGATACCAGCAGTAGCCAGAACGGCCCCAACCGCGGGTCGGACGCTGTCCGGACTATACCGTTCAATATGTTGCCGGAGGAACCCCTGTACGATACGATCAGCAACCGCGAAAGGACGACCACGGGGAGGAGTTTGCACGCAGTCCTTAGCACGGTTTGGTGGATGCCTCCGAGATTCTTAACCAGTAGCCACGCCCAGCCCAGCAGCAGGGCGATGAATGCGTACACACCTATTCGCGTGGCGGAGTCCAGTAAGCCGCCGACCATGTTCTCTTTGGGGCGGTAGTCCCCGATCGCGACTCCGTCCTCTTCGCCCACGCTGAAGTGGCTCTGTCCCACGGCCAGGTGGCCGTCGGGGCCGGAGTCCTGCCAGATGATCACGTAGGTTCCGGTGTCCAGCGACGGGTAGAGCAGGTCCACCGTTCTGTCTTTGATGGAGAAGCCTTTTCCGGTGAGCGGAACGCTTTCGCCGTTGCTGTACAGCAGGGAGATTTTGAGGGTGTCGTAGGAGATTTTCCCGGAAAAAGTAAGGGATATCCGATCGGGGGTGAACTGCACTATCTCGCCTGTGTCCGGAAGGTAGTCGTTTACGTCGTTGTGCGCGGAAACTTTCCCGGGCGACAGGAGGGTTGCGGCCAGTACGGTCGCCATGAACGCCGCGGCCCTCAACTTCCCGCCGCGCGCCCTTCGTCTTCCCGCAAACAACCGGCTCATCGTAGTACCTGTACCCGCTCTCGTAGCAGGGGACCGAGCACCGCTGCGCTGCTCTGTGCGAGGGCTTCCAGGAGTCCGTCGGCCAGTTCCCCGTTCACCAGGACACCGTCGGGTATCTCGTCCCGGTAAAGATCCATGACCACCGTCGCCTTATTGATACCCCGGGTGGGCAGGGCGTAGGCGAGTTCCACGGTCAGGGAGTCGTCGTCTATGAAAGGATTGTCTTCGACCGCGGAGAATCCCGTGGCCAGGAGCCCCAAGACGGTCGCCCGGCCGTGTCTGCTCGCCGCGTTGGGTAACCCGAGCAGCGCGGTGGTTGCGTTGGAGATGTTTCTTATGTTGGTCCGTTTACCCAGCCCGAGTATCTTCCGCATACCGTCGTCTACCGTGACGGGTATGCTGCCGGAGTTGACGTTGTTGAAGTAGTCGTTGAGGTCCGGCTTGTACTCCGAGGCTATCCGCTCGAGTATCCACGCCGTCCGCAGGTCGATCCCCGCTTCCGCGGTCGATATCATCCAGTTCACCAGATCCGCGTCCTGTTCGTCGTCGTTGTTGCAAAAGCAGTAGTCGCCTATGTGCTCAGGGCACAGGTGAAGATCGTAGATGGCCACGTACTTGCTCTCCAGGCCCCATTTTCCGCAGTAAGCGCAGTGTCTTTGACCGGTGATGTTCTCCAGGGTTTTGGCCATTTCCTGGTAGCGGTACTCGTTCTCGGCGAGGGCCACCCGGAAGGACCCCAAAAGGACGGTCGTACTGTCCCCGCCCACGTCCCACTGCGACCCGCAAAGGCAGCAGGACAGGGTGTTGTCGTCCAGGAGGACCAGGGAGGCGTACGGGTGCCTGCAGGAGGGGTCGACGTTGTCGGGGTCTACGCCGCATGCGTTGCCCACCCATAATTCTGGCTTTTCGTCAGAATCGTCAATACCCATACATATCATGGTCGTAGCGGGACTGCTTATGTCCACTAGCCGCCGGGCCTTGTCGCAGGACGCGCGGTCCGACGCGTCCCGCGAAATATTGCTGTATGCCTAAATCAGCCGCCGACAAACAATACAAGCATGGATGAAAAAACCGCCCACGACCTGCGCTCCCTTTTCCGCGCCCTCGGCAGTTTTTCCCTCCGTTCTTCGCTCACCAGTCAACTCGAGGCCAGGAAGGATTGCGTCATGCCCGTAACCCTGCTGGACGACGCCCCCCTGAAAGTCACCTGTGCCCCTTTGGAAGTTAGCGGGTTCATCGACGGCATTCAGGCGGCTTTGTGCGTGACCTATATCGAGCACCGCCCGGTCTACCTGGTCTACGCATCCGCCGGGGCGGTCGACGGGGAGGGGAAACTCGTGGATACCGCAGAAAAGATAGCGCTCGTAGTTTCCAAGAAGGACAGGCAATGGGTGGAGTCCCTGGGAACGACAGTCGAGTGTATCGACCTTCCGGCATTCCGCCCGGACGAACTGGCCTCCGCGGCCCTCGTGCAGTTGGGCGACGAGCGCAACAACCTCGAGAAGGCCTTGATTTCGAAGATGTTCGCCGACGGCCACAGTTCTCTGCTGGTGGACGGCTCCGTGTTGGGCAAGACCGTGCGCAGGGAGCTCGTGGGGGTGGTGAAGACCACCAGGACCCGCTACCTGCCCGACGAGTCCCTGCTGTGGAAGCTGGCCAAGGGCTGGAGGTCCCAGAGGTTCCTCATCCCGGTCGGATCCAACGGTTGTCCCGTGGACCGCTATTCGTGCTATGTTCGGATGCAGGACGCGTCCGCCCAGGCCTGGGATTTCGGGTTGGTGCGCCTGGAGAGTTTCGACCTTGACCTTCTTGACCCGCTCGCGGCCCTGGCCCTCAGCGAGAAGCAGCATGCCACCTCCCGCGACCGGCGTTTTGACAAGCATTTGGCGGGCGTAAGGGCAATAGAGGACATTTTGCGGGCACGAAGACCATCAGTGTATTCAATGTGACTACAGGAGGCATGCAATGACAGGAGAAGCAGGACATCTGGGAAGGGTGTACCTACCGGGCAACCCGGGAACGTACGTGGGGAAGTTCGAGTTCCTCGTGGATCCAGAGCGCGGCTTCAAGGTGGAGATCGGGACGCCGGTGGCCGCCGATACCGCTGAAGGTACGGTAATCGGCACCGTCGTGGACATGCGTACCGTGGGCACGAGTTCGGATCCCGTGGCCGCGGACCTGGCGGGCGAACATCAGATCGCCCGTCTCAACGACGTGGTCGTCGCCGAAGTCCAGGTTTTTCATTCGTCGCTGCTCCGTCCGGTTCGTTCGGGTTCGGTTCGCGCCGCTACCCAGGCGGAGATGCTCGAGGCCACGGGTTACCATAAGATGGATTGGCAGATACCCGCGGGGGTTGTGCCTTTGGCCGACGGTAGTTGCACCAAGATTTGTTTCGACGGGGCTTCGTTGCTCGGGCCCGAGGCCGCACATTTGATGGTGGGGGGACTGTCCGGTCAGGCGGCGAAAACTTCCTACATCGGGGTTCTTCTCAAGGCCGCCATAGCCTCGGGGGGACCGGAGCACAAAGTGGCTTCGCTGATATTCAACGTCAAGGGCGAGGACCTGATCTGGCTCGACGAGAAGCCTGCGGCCGGCTACGAACTTTCCGACCAGGACGAGGAGATGTACAGGACCCTGGGGGTACCCAGTACCCCGTTTGAGGACGTCACCGTGTATGCACCTTCCCTGCCGGCGGGTTCCTCGGGGACCCGTTCCCCGCGTCCCGACGCCCTGCGACTGGGCTGGGACATGAAGATGATCTGGAGCTACTTGCGCTATTTTGTGGCCACCAATTTCTACGAGGACGAGAAGTTGTCCTCCTTTCTCTACGAGTTCGAGGCCTTCTGTCTGAGGGCCGCGGATCCCGGCGCACGTATCGACACTTTCGACAAGCTCGAGGCGTGGTTCGATCGTCAACTCCGTCAGGCCGAGGACGAGCACAAGGATCACGCCTGGCGTGCGCACCACAAGGCCACGGTGTGGAGGGTCAGGAGAATTCTCATAGCCAACGTTCTCAACGGTTCCGGCGGTCTGGTGCTGCGCGGGTCCGCCAAACCCGGGGACGACGTACCGGTTTCCGGATGGAGTCACGGTCAGGTGATCGTCGTGGACATCGCCGGTCTTCCGACCAACGTGCAGTCCGCGGTGATCGCCAGGACGGTCGAACGCATGCTGGTGTCGGCTGAGGCAGGAGAGCTCGGGGTGGACCATCTGGTGGTTATCGCCGACGAGTTGAACGCTTTCGCCCCTTCCATGGGGTCGGAGATGGGCAGGATCCGGAAGGTGCTGCAGAAGGTTTCCACTCAGGGGCGTTACGCCGGGATATCCTTGTGGGGTGCCGGCCAGAAACTCAGCAAGGTAGACGAGATGGTTAGGGACAATGCCGCAACTAGGGCCCTGGGCGTGACGTCGGACGGGGAACTTTCCTCGGGTATCTACGGGAACATGCCCTCGGGGTTGGTGGAGAGGATCGCCACCTTGGCCAAGGGTTACATGGCGTTGTCCCATTATTCGTTCAGGTCCACCCTCATAGCGAGGTTCCCGAGACCCGCTTGGCGCACCGGTCGTTCGCGTACCACCGGTTCGGTTAAACCCAAGTCCACTAGCGTGCTGGGTCTCTCTGACGCCAGTATCCGCCGTTTGACCGAGGGCAATTCCGCGGAGGATGTGGAGAACTTGATAAGCTCGTCGGCGTCCGCCCAGGAGGCGCTGGAGAAACTGGAAAGATCGCGGGTGCCTGACATGTCCGCGGCGGTCGTGCACGAACCCTCCTCGTTCGATCCGGACAATCCGTTCGACCTGTCTTAGGATTGTTTCACTCGCCGCCTATTTTGCCGTCGTGTGCCAGGTGCGGCACCTCTCCTCCCATCTGCCTAACGGTTCGCAGGCGGCGTCTTCCAGGCGCTCGTCGTAGTGCACCACCTTCGGGTACTGCTGGGAGAGGGAATAGTGGCACGTGTCCACTGCGACTTTGTCGTTCATGAGCGCGCATCCGTTCAGGGCGTACCGGATGCTTTCCAGGACGTCCGCGTAGAGCCGTTCGGTCATTTCCCCTCGGATCTCCCAGACCGCGCTGTTTTTCACCAGGTTTCTGCTGAATATGTATCCCGCGCCGCTGTGGCATCCGGCGAGGTTGGCGGCCCTATCCGCTTGGGGCCAGTTGGCGCACATTACCGGTATTTCGGCGGGTGCGTCGGCGATGTTTCGCCATGGTTCGAATCCCGCGGGTTCGTAGATCTGCATGAGGATGCCTTCCGCGCAAGCCTGTTCGAGGCCTTCCTTACCCAGGTATGCGCATCGCCTGGCGGCCCCGGCGAGGTCTTCGGTGGAGGACCAGGCGACGTGTCCCAGGCCGTCGGCGCAGTAGCCGACGGTCCGCGGGTCCCCTATGCTTTCGCAAGCGACCACCGCTTGCCTGTAGGCGATTTCGTCGGGTTTTGTGTCCGCGAACCCGTCGAGCACCCCGTGTCCCAGGGCGTACTGGCAACTGGTGCCTATGCCGGCAATTAAGTCGCCGATGTCCTGGTGCTTGGTGTACGCGTACCTTCCGGCCGCGTGTCCCAGGTCGTGGCATACGTCGAAGAAAGTCGGTTGCCGCCTGATCACGTAGCCTATGGCCATGTCCAGATCTTTTGCTTGCCGGGCGTCCCCGGCCTCTTTCATCGTGTTCAGCATGCAGGCCTGCACTTCGTCAGAGCGGAGGATCTCCAGGGTGTACACGCCTTTGGAGCACCCTAGGAGCATCTCCCCGTATTCGGTGTGGGTTCGCTGCCCCGGGGATCCCCAGGGGGCGGTGGATGCGGTGTAGGCGCCCGCACCTGCGAGGAGTCCCAGGGCGCAGAGTAGGGTCAGCAGTTTTTTTGTTTTCGCCACTTTCACCACTGTCGTTCCCTGTTGAGAAAAGTCACGGCGTCTTACCTGTTTGCCTGTCGCCGGTGTACCGGAATCATACTATGCATGACTTATCCGGTTGGCTCAGATGGTGAAGGCGTCGGGTCCGCCTCCCGCATGGTGTGGTGTGACCGGGAGGGAAGGTTCCTCGGCGAAACCGGGCACTACCTGCGAGTCCCCTGCGACAGGTGTAGCGCCCACGCCCTGGTCGCCTACGAGGGTTCGTACCTGTGCGAGGGGCATTTTCCGGCCCGTCTCAGGGTGCCCGAGTGGCTGAAACTCCGCAGGGAAAACGGCTTTTTTCCCCTTTGAAGTCCCGCAAACAAGATTTTTTGGGTACGCCCCGGAAATGATTGCAGAACTCCTTCCCGCGCGCATAGTATCAGGTACCTTCGAATACCTCTTATATTCGGGTTCGACAGGCCAGCCCGGTCTGTATGAACGCCGGAACTAGATGCGGACGGCAAGGAGACGCAAGTTTCCAAGCCTAGACGTCGGACTTCGGTCCGTCAGTCGCCAAGTCCGCGCCTAGGGGTGCAGGCATCGCGGTCAGAAGACCACGATTAGCGCAGCATCCGACGGGGTGCAGGCGCGAGCTTGCTGAAGCACAACGCGGTCGGAAGACCGCGTTAACTGCCCGACTAGATAGTCGGGTAGGGGGAGGCGGAAGTCTTCCCGCTGCACTTTTGTGCAGTGTGCTTTAATGAAGACAGCGGTTCAAGCCAGTACTCCGGCCGATCTGCTGCCGGGTGTCGGTGGGCTTGAGCTCATCGGTAAGGGACGAGACCTGCACAAAGAGGTCTCGGAGGCTCTGCGCCTCAATGTTCGGCCACACCGGCCTGTTCAGAGGTGCCCGCCTCAAATTGCGCCTTGTAGAGGGCGGTGTGAGGAGAGATCCTCTCACGTTACCTCCTTAAGGAGGCGCAACCGCAGGGGTACAGAAGTGTTCGACCCTCGCGGCCCACCAGTTGGTGGGACATACAACCGCGAGGGTTGTTCACGTTTATCGGACAAATTACGTTTCGCGTCTGTTGATTTCCCCGCCGCTACCTTAACAGTACAAGTTGGTAAGGTCTAAGGAGGAAAGCCGCTATGTCCGACAATACGAGGTCCCCGGAGTCGAGCGACTTGGTTCACGAGAAATTAAAAAGTTTGTGTGCGAAATTAGAAAGTTTATTGGGCTTCTCCTACGGCCCCCTTACCCCCGGCCATATCATAGGGAATCTCAGAAACATTTATGGTGTCGAGGGTCCATTTCAAGACCCCCACGCACATTCTCCCTCAGATCTGACTCACCAGGCCATCGAGTCCGTAAAGAAATACCGTAACGAGTTCCGTGCCCTAACGGGAATGCCGTCGATGAACCCGCTAATCGCGATCGAGGATCAGATACGGGAGCACAGCTGGGAGTTCGCGGGTATCCGTGAATACGTATTCGATTGTGACGTGGCCTGCGCTGATACCGTCCAGGCCCTCGAACGTGTCTCGGCCGTATTTGAAGGGAGGGAGTATCTCTCGGTGCCCGGACTCCCGGACTCCAAGATCCTCCACCGAGACGCTAGCGAGCAGATCTTGAAAGCGGATAAACGTTTTAAGGGCGCGGTTGAGGCACTGCAGGGTGTCGTGTCCATGCTCAAGGAGATCATAACCACGGTTGCGGTACAACCGACTCTCATAAAGACGACGAAACCGGCGCCGGAGGGCGACGGGAACGCAAAGGAGCCGGGGGACGCGCCGGAGGGCGACGAGGACGCAGACGCGCCGGAGGGCGACGAGGACGCAGATGAGCCGGATTACGACGAGGATGCAGAGGAGCCGGAGGACGCGCCGGAGGGCGACGAGGACGCAGAGGAGGGGCCGAGGTTTTCTGAGGATTCCGGGAAAAAGAAGAGGCAACCTAAATATCCGTGCCAAGGACAGCGACACGACGGGCATCGCGAACCGGGCGGGCGCGGCCCCGAGCAATCACCCGCGCGCAGACCGGATAAGCCCGGTCAAGGTAAAAGAAAAAAGAAAGGCAGTAAAAAAAACACGTATTACCTTGACCCGGTTACAGACAGAGTGTGCCGCTGTTATCCTGATACAAAAATCCCTGCTAACGCCTTGGTGATCCGGCAGCCACCGGGCACCCGGGCGCCCTCCCGTTCCGCCTTTTATGACTTCTCCCTCTTACCAAAAGGTTCGAGTCTCAGCGCGCCCCGAGACCGTGCGTACGTCGAGGACAATAATCTTAAGGAGCGCCTCGGTAAAGCCGCCGGAGACCTCGGTTTGGGCGAGGATGCCAGATGGACCCTGTTTCAACAGCTCGGCTGTACGGCTAACCCGAATGCGGCGTTCAATGAGTACATCAACGCTGTCGATCGCGACCTCGCCGTATCCGGGGTGGCGTCCGAGCGCCACGACGCTGCCCTGAAAGCCGCCGTCGCTGCGGGTAATACATACGCCTCGGTTTTGGACGATCTCCCAGGGTCCATAAGCGCCAGGACCAGTATAATCGAGGCCTCCAAGGTGCTCGAGGATCTCCTCTCCCGCGGCGCAAAACTCAGCGGTCTCACCGACGACCCGCGTGACGTTTCGGTCATGGCCATAGACTGCGGCTCGTACCCGAAGATGCAAGAGGTCTGCGATAAGTTGCGCAAGAATGCTCGGTTGCTCGTTCCCCTCGGCGCAAAAATCCGAGGTGTTTCAAAAGAAGACAAGGATGGTAGAAAATATTGGCAGGTCACCGTCGAATTCAGCAAAGTCCCCGCCATCGAACTTGCCGCCGCCCTCTCCGGTAAGACGGCGGAGATCTCTTATCAAGTCGTCGATGGCAAGGTGAGTTACCAGTACAAGGTCTCATTGCGTGGTATAGTTATCGAAACCGCTCTTATCCCGTGTCTGCCTACGGTAGCCAGTGCTGGATGCCTGTTGCGGCATCTCATGGACGAAGGTGAACCGGGACTCTCCGACATGGTCGATAGTTTCGCCCTCGTGTGCGACTTCCCGCACGCCGACCTCGTCGCCGTTGCCGTCCAAAAATTCGCAGCGATTAAAAAAACAATATGCACCGTAGAGGATGCCCGCCAGGCGCTCTCCCTGGTATCCGTCTCCGATGTCGTGTCCGACGAGATGCGCCGTAGTATCGCAACGGCGCCACGCACAGTATCTACGAGTACCGGGAAAACGTTGAAGGTCGCCTATCGCCACAACGCTGCGCAGATCGACGGGTTCTCCTTCCACCCGGCCGACCCTCTTGTCGTCGGGCTGGTAGACGAAGTTCCTGTCGGCGACGAACAGTTCCCCACGCGTATCCGTCACGTCAGATTCGAGAAAAAAAAGAACGGACAGGGTCTGAAAGCGGTGGTAACTTATAAGGACGTCTCCGAGATCCGCGCGGGTCGTGAAAATTACTTTGCCTCCAGAGCCCAAGATCCCGTAGCAGCGCTCAGGGAAGAACTGCGGCAGCATTTCATCTCCGAGGTAACCCGCGACATGGCGTCAATGCTCTTGAATCCGGAAAAGTTCCAGATCCGGAATGCCGAGGACCCGGAAGAAGGAATGAAGAGGGCGGTCCGCCGTAGGCACGTCGATCCGTATCGCAGCAGAAACGGGGACATCGTCCGTCTCGTTGCAACCCTTACGTTATCGTCACCTCCCTCGCCCGAAGCCCCAGAGTGGAACGAAAAATGGCATAAATGGTGTCAAGACTCCGTTGGAGAGTTCCGGAGGAACGCCAAGAATAACAGGAGGCCTGCGGAAGACTTTTTCGCGTTTGCCCCCGGCGCTGCCGATGACAGCGAAAACTTGATCGCCGCCGGGATGTTTCTAGTTGGTCAACGCCTGGGTCGCGATGTATCCCGAGAGGAGCTCTACGAGATCGCCAAGAGCTGCGGTCTGGAGGGCGACGGTACCGGAAATCACAAAGGTAAGCTCGGGGACGACATGTTCCGGGGCGTTGATCAGGGCAGGGCACTCGCACGCGCCTTGGCGGATGAGTCCGGGAAGACTCTTCCAAAACCGGCCCGAAAGCAGAAAAGACCGGAACCCGGCAATCAAGCCGAAGTTAGAGGCAAGTCGGAAGTGCCGCGCTGGGAGAATTCGGTGGTGAAAGGCAGGTTAGTGATTCCAGGGGAAACGCGGAGGAAGCAAGAAGTCGCCGAGCCTGGGCGCGAACCAGGATCGAAGGCCGAACATGAAGAAGGATTAAACGACGCCAAAAATCGAGAAGACGCCGCCCGCCATACCCCGACCCAAGCACATGTGGACGAGGAAGTCGCTACCCCGAGCGGGACGGAGACGGTCCGCACGACCCCCGTAGAGGCTCTCGTCAAACTCGCAAACGACGAGAACGCTGAGGTGCGCTACAACGTCGCCGAAAACCCCTCTACCACCAAAGAGGTCCTCGCCCTACTCGCCAGCGACGATGACAGGTGGGTGCGCTTCGCCGTCACCGAAAACCCCTCGACCCCCGTAGAGGTTCTCGCCCTACTCGCCAGCGACGAGGACAAAGGCGTGCGCTTCGCCGTCGCCAGAAACCCCTCGACCCCTCCAAAGGCTCTCGCCAAACTCGCCAGCGACGAGGAGGATGACGTGCGCCAGGGCGTCGCCATGAACCGCTCGACCCCTCCAGAGGTCCTCGCCAAATTCGCCAGCGACGAGAACATATACGTGCGTCGCGCCGCCGCCGCAAACCCCTCGACTCCCAAGGAGGTCCTCGCCAAACCCGCAAACGCCTCGACTTCCTCGCCCCTGCCTCCGCCCACCTCGGCCGACAAGATGGTAGAGGGGTCCGGAAACCACGCGTACGCAGAAAAAGCATTACTGTTGAAACTGGGTCCAGAAACAATTAACGCCCTGCAGGCCATCCCCGTACCTGGTGTATCTGGTGTACCTGGTGCACCACAAGGTACTGTAATGACTCGCATCCCGGCCGACCAGATGCATGTCACCCTGATCAGTTACGGCAATTTCGTCAACGAACCAGACCGCGAAAAAATCGCCAACCCTAATTTCCCTGCCCCCCGTATCGAACCGGGAGAATGCAGGTTTGTGTACAGACCCGAGAAAGTAACCTATGTGCTATCCTTGAGAAATCAGGAGGAGTTGCGGGGATTCGTGAACAGATTGTACGAGCAGGCAGGCAAAAAGAACCCCGAACCGAACCGTTTCTTCCACGTGACTTTGGCCAACAACATGGGAGGAGACCCTTTCAAAAGCATCGGGGATGTGACGAGCGGGGATTTCCGGTAGCGTTCTTGAACCCGGCAAACTTCTTCATCTCACGAAAACAAACCGCCTAGAATACCCGACAGGGCGGCGGTCAGGGGGCGGAAGGCGGCCGCACCGAGAATCAGCCAACCAATCAGGCTCACCAGGGTCCGTGGCCGCGCCGTACTGTCGGGACTCGTCAACAGGTGGGGTACGAGTTTGACGCCACGCCCGACCGCCGACTTTTCCCCCGTCAACGCCCCGTCCCGTTCGCGCTGCATTACCAGGGCGGGCACCCCGAAGAACACCGGGCTCCATACCAGAAACAGGGCCAGCGCCAGACCGTTCTCGTCCGCGGATCCGCTAGTTGCGCCCCGCAGGAGCACGTAGGAGGCGAGCGGGCCGGCCAGCAGGAGGAGGTATTCGGCGATCCTTCTGCCGCTCAGGGGGGTCTTGTAGCAGTCTTCGATGGTTGGTTGGGTCATATAGATATATCTACCGGCGCGACCCTGATCTCCCCGCCGACCGTGGGCTGCCCGCGGGCGGACCGTACAGGGGCTTTGCGCACCCCTGGTCCGGCACGGGCCCTCTAGACGGCCTCAAACTTTAGGCGGTGTGGCGCTTTTTGGTAAAAATTCGCGGCCGCAGACCTGTGCGGCGCATTAATGCCGGACACGCCGCAAATAACTAACGGCTACGCGCTGTGCTTGATAGATCTAAGTGCCGCTGAAGGTCGAAGGTTCAAATCCTTCCCCCGCCACCACTGCAGCGTCATTTCTGCACTCGCTGGTCCTGTGGCAACATCCTGCGCCGGTGCCAGCGAACCCTGAACGGCGCAACCGCGAGTCGCGACGTGAGACCAATGAGCGCGGTGA
>Ga0194131_10001476_pt1 | contig 40133 bp, 33 predicted proteins | sample TA2KigO120mmetaG_FD_148631 | JGI IMG/M metagenome (GOLD analysis project Ga0194131, IMG submission 148631) | Freshwater microbial communities from Lake Tanganyika, Tanzania - TA2015053 Kigoma Offshore 120m | ecosystem: Environmental > Aquatic > Freshwater > Lake | place: Tanzania: Lake...
CGGCCGCGGCCGGCATCGACGGCGTGCTGCTCCCGCTCGCGCACGCGCGGCTCGGCGCCCGCGGGGCGGTGGCCGTGCGCACGTTCAAGACGGCCGGCGTGAGCGCCGAGGACATCGAGGACCGCCTGGTCGATCGGCTGGGCGCGCGGGACGTCACGCTCACCACGCTGCCGGGTGACGGCGAGGTCTGGGTCCGGCTGCGCGCGCGCGGCCGCACGCAGGCCGCCGCCGCGAAGCGCCTTGCCGAGGTCGAAGCCACGGTCGCCGGGCTGCTCGGCGAGGACTGCTACGGCCGCGACACGGACTCGCTCGAGGCGGTCGTCGGGCGCCTGCTGAAGGAGCGGGGGCTCTGGCTCTCCGTCGCGGAGTCCTGCACGGGCGGGCTCGTCGGGCACCGCATCACGAGCGTGGCCGGCTCCTCGGCGTACTTCGAGCGCGGCGTGATGGTCTACACGAACGCCGCCAAGGAGGCGATGCTCGGCGTGGACGAGGGGATCCTGCGGGCCCACGGGGCCGTCAGCGCCCAGTGCGCGGAGGCGATGGCGCGCGGCATCTGCGCACGCTCGGGCGCGGCCTGCGGCATCGCGGTGACCGGCATCGCCGGCCCCGGCGGCGCCACGCCGGGCAAGCCGGTCGGGACGGTCTACATCGCGGTCGCGGTCCGCGACACGGTCGAGGCCCGGCGCTTCTGGTTCCACGGGGACCGGGCGTCCGTGAAGTGGCAGTCGAGCGTGATGGCACTCGACATGCTTCGCCGGAAGCTCGAGCAGTTGTAGCCGCGCTCGGGAGAAGGCCATGAAGCGGTCGCTCGCCCTCCTGCCGTCCCTCCTCGTCCTCGCCGCGTGCGCCACGCCCGCGATGACCGCCAACGACGACGGCGTGCGTCTGTATCGCGAGGGCTACTACGCCTCCGCCAAGGACGCCTTCGACAGCGCGGTCCGGCACCAGCCGCGCCTCGCCACGGCGTGGAACAACCGCGGCGTGGCCCGCGCGCGCCTGGGCGACCTCCAGGGCGCGGTGTACGACTACACGGAGGCGATGCGGCTCGATCCGACCGACGCCGAGATTCCGTTCAACCGCGGAAACGCGTACGCCGCCGCCGGCAACCTGGCCGCCGCCTCCGCGGACTTTACGACCGCCACCCAGCTCCGCCCCGGCTACGCGCAGGCGTTCTTCAATCGCGGGACCGTGCGGGCCGCGGCGGGCGACGCGAGCGGCGCGCTGGCCGACTGGCAGTGGGCGATGGACGTCGAGCGCGACCCGTGGACGCGCGCGGCCATGCGGCGCGGCTCGGGCCTCGACACCGTTCATGCGTCGCCGCGCACGGAGTCCGGCGGCCTGGTCGCGGTGATGCCGCCGGCGCCGCCGAGCCCGGAAGCCGTCACGCCGCAGGCGATCGAGGTGCGCGGGCTCGTCGCGCGGGCGATGAGCCGCGAGGTGGACGGCGACCGCGCCGGGGCGCTGGCCGACCTGCGGGCCGCGATGGCGGCGGAGGCCGACCCGGAGCGGCGCGCGCGCATCGATCACCTGGTGCGATCGCTGGAAGGCGCGCGATAACGGACGTCCGCGCGTTCGTGGCGGTCCTGCTGGACGCGCCGACTCGCGCGGCGCTCGCGGAGGCCGCGGCGAGGCTGCGCGCCGCGGCCGGCGCGCTGCCGGTGTCGTGGACCGCCGCGGACAACTACCACGTCACGGTGAAGTTCCTCGGCAACGTCGACGGCGGGCGCGTCGACGAGATCGCGGCGGCGCTGCGTGACGCCGCCCGCGGCCACGCGCCCTTCACCCTCGTCGTCGGCGGGCTCGGCGCCTTCCCGTCCGCACTACGTCCGCGGGTGCTCTGGGCGGGGATCACCGCGGGCGGCGAGGCGGTGACGTCGGTCGCGGGCGCGGTGGACGCGGGGCTCGCGCGGCTCGGCCTGCCCCGTGAAGCGCGGGATTTCTCGCCGCACGTCACCATCGGCCGGGTGCGTGAGAGCCGGCGGGTGCCGGCGCTGGTCGAGGCCCTCGATGGGAACGGGGAGTTCGGCCGGGTCGCCGTGGACGCCGTCACGTTGATGCGGAGCGAGCTGTCGCCACGCGGCGCGCGCTACACGCCGCTGGCCTCGGCGCCGCTCGGCGGTTAGCGCGGCAGGCGGGAGGCGATGCTGAGGCTACGGGCCCGCCGCCAGAACGTGCCGTTGCACGACCGGCAGCGATAACGGCGGCGACCGGTCAGCACGAGGACGATCGGCTCGAGCAGCGCGGGCGCCCGAACGGTGTCGTTGGTGCGGCATTGACGGCAGACGTGGGCGCGCAGGCGAATGAAGGGCCGGTCGGGCACGACCATTCCAACGTTTGATTCGTGAGGCTGGTTCCCGTCACGGTGGTATGATCCACCAAACGCATGTTGGGTGCTATCCGAGACGTCGCTCGTTACCGCTCCACCAGTCGGCCGAGGCCGGTTCCGCGAGGGGCTGTATCAGACTTCGGACATTGACCCCACCCATCGGGCCTCGTAGTATGCGAACCCAAGCGATTCCGATAGCGTATTGAGCGCGGAGGAGATCACATGGCGGAAGCCAAGAACGACCGGCGCCAGGCTCTAGAGCTCGCCCTTACGACCATCGAGCGGCAGTTCGGCAAGGGCGCCGTCATGCGCCTGGGCGCGGGGCGGGCCCTCGAGGAGATCGCGGTCATCCCGACCGGCGCGCTCGGTCTCGACGTCGCGCTCGGCGTCGGCGGGCTGCCGCGCGGCCGCGTCACCGAGATCTACGGCCCGGAGTCGTCCGGCAAGACCACGCTCGCGCTCCACGTCGTGGCCGAGGCGCAGCGCCTGGGCGGCACCGCCGCGTTCATCGACGCCGAGCACGCGCTCGACCCCATCTACGCGCGCAAGCTGGGGGTCAACACCGACGAGCTGCTGATCTCCCAGCCGGACACGGGCGAGCAGGCGCTGGAGATCGCGGAGACGCTCGTGCGCTCGAACGCGGTCGACGTGATCATCATCGACTCGGTCGCGGCGCTCGTGCCCCGCGCCGAGCTCGACGGCGACATGGGCGACTCGCTGCCCGGCCTGCAGGCGCGGCTCATGTCGCAGGCGCTGCGCAAGCTCACCTCCGCCATCTCGCGCTCGGGTGCGGTCATCATCTTCATCAACCAGATCCGCGAGAAAATAGGCGTAATGTTCGGCTGCTTTCACTACTCGACCCGCGTGCTGCTCGCGGACGGGACGAGCGAGAAGATCGGCAAGATCGTGACCCAGCGGCTGCCGGTCGAGGTGCTGTCGTGGGATCCGGCGACCGGCCGCATCGAGCCGCGCCGGGTCGTGAACTGGTTCAACAACGGTCGTGCCGAGCGTTTCCTGCAGTTCGAGGTCGAAGGCGGCCGTTCGGGACGACGCAAGTTCGCAGCGACCGAGAACCACGTGATCTTCACGCCCGAGGGCGAGGTCCGCGCCGGCGAACTCGCCGTGGGCGATGCGGTCCTCGTCTCGGTGAAGGACTATGACCTCAGCGGCGACCAGTGGCAGGTCATCGTCGGCGGAAGCTTCGGCGACGGCTCCCTGCGCCAGGTCGGCACCCATGCCGCGATGTTCCGCGTCGGCCACGGCGAGGCGCAGAAGGACTACCTTCGGTGGAAGCACGAGATGCTGGCACCGTTTGCGAGTCCGATCCGCGCGACTGGGCGCGGATTCGGATTCGACACGCTGGGGATGCCGGCGCTGGCGGACCTCCGCCGTGACTACTACGGCGAAGCCGGCCGCACGGCGACGATGACCGGCCTCGATCGTCTCGATGCGCGAGGGTTGGCGGTCTGGTACGGCGACGACGGGTCGTTTGCCGGCTCATTCGCGCGCTGGGGTAAGGGCAAGGCGGTCATCTACAACACGGCCCTGAAGGACGCCTCGCGTCGCCGGGTCATCGAGACGATGGAGCGCCTCGGCATCGGACGGCCGCGCGACGACGGACGCGGCTTCTGGTTCACGTCCGAGCAGACCGCGCGCCTTCACGCGCTGATCGCGCCCTACGTGCATCCCGCGGTCGACTACAAGCTCCATCCGAGCCAGCGCGGCCGGTTCGCCTGGCATCCGGTCGTCCCCGCGGTGGAGCTCGCGAGCGCCGAGCGGTTGCGCGCCGTGCCCGCGCGCGTGACGAAGATCTACGTCAAGCCGCCGTCGCGTGCGATGAACCGCTTCGATCTCGAAGTCGAAGGCCATCACACGTACCTCGTCGACGGCGTGGTCGTGCACAACTCGCCCGAGACGACCACGGGCGGCCGCGCGCTCAAGTTCTACGCGTCGATCCGCATGGACATCCGCCGCATCGAGACCCTCAAGCAGGGCACCGAGGCGATGGGCTCACGCACGAAGGTGAAGGTCGTGAAGAACAAGCTCGCGCCGCCGTTCCGCGAGGCCGAGTTCGACATGATCTACGGCGAGGGTATCTCGAAGGCCGGCACGGTCCTCGACGCCGGGGTGGAGCAGGGCATCATCGAGAAGTCGGGCACCTGGTACTCGTTCAAGAACGAGCGCATCGGCCAGGGCCGCGAGAACGCCAAAAAGTGGCTCCAGGAGAACCAGACCGTCCTGCTCGATCTGGAGATGAAGATCCGGGAGACGCTCGGCCTCCGCGCCGCCGTTCCGGTCTCGACGAAGTAGTTCGGCTCCATGGCGGGGCGTCGTCGCTCACGCGCTGACGGCGCCCCGCCCGCTCCCCACGAGCGCCCCGTCCTCGACGCTAAGGCGGCGAAGCTCGCCGCGGTGGATCTGCTCTCACGCCGCGCATGGACCCGCAGCGAACTCACGCGGCGCCTAATGCGTCGTGGCGCGCCCGCCGAGGTGGCGGAGGTCGTCGTCGCCGACATGGTCGGCCGCGGCTATGTCGATGACGCCGCGTTCGCGCGGCACTTCGTGGAGACGCGTGCGGGCCGCGGCTACGGCGCCGCACGCCTGGCGGCTGACCTCCGTTCGCGCGGCGTCGAGGCAGCCCTGGTGACCGCGGCGCTGGGCGAGCTCGACCGCGACGCGCAGCTCGACCAGGCGCGCGCGCTGGCCCGCAGCCGCCTCCCGGCGCTCCGGCGGGCGTCGCCTCAGCGCGCCGCCGGACGTCTGCGTGACTACCTGCTTCGGCGCGGGTTCCAGGCCAGGATCGTCATGAAGATCGCACGCGAGATGACAACACTTCTTTCGGAGGGTCCTCAGGAAGACCCGACGTAGCAGCCGACGATATGCTGGACGAGATGACGATCGATTCCGACCCCGTCCTTCGACCCGACGTCCTCCGGAGAGCGTTGGAGGATGCAAAGGGCCTCTTCGCCCCACGCTGGCTCGACAGGCAGGCGGCAAAGCGGCCGCGCGATCCCGCCCATCTTGATATTCAGAAAGTCCTGCGCACCAAACCGCAGATCGCACACGCATTAAAATTCGGTCTCCCCGATGAAGGTATGCATCCCGTCCCCGAGGCGCTCCTTGTCGCTGAAAGGTCCCTCGCCGACCTCGACGCAGGCCAGCCGACGGTCGCAAGTCCGTTGTTCTATCGCGTCTTATCGCTTGCCGATGTGGCGCGTTGTCGGGCCTCAATCCCGGGCTCGGAGTCTCGAATTGCGCGACTGACCGGGCCGGATTGGAAGAGCACTTTGTATGAGCTGGTGACAGCCTGTAGCTATGCCGCGGTCGGTGTAAGAACGAAGGTGCTCGAGGAAGGTTCGTCTGCAACGCCAGATATCGAGATCAAAACGGATCCGGGTTCATACATTGAATGCAAGGCGCGACTGAAATACGAGCAAGCGGCCATCGCCTTCGCCGATTTGTGGAGGCGTGAAGCGTTAGTGCCCGTCAAGACTGTGCTGATGGAACTCACTCAGAGTTCGATTGTACGAGTGAAAGTCTTGTCGGAGCAGCCTTCGGACGTATACCGGTCGGAAATTCCAGCCGCGGTCACCGCAGCCATCGTGTCGGAACAGGCAGAGTTGGAGGTGCCCGGTCGCTTCTCTATTTCTATCGCGCGGTTTCCAAGCCATCAGACTTTCGATCCGCCCGTTCCACTCAACGAAGAACTCTGGAAGAAAGCAGTCGGGTTCGACGAGTGGAGCGAATGGCACTATCCGAGCCCAGACGCAGAACATACGGTTCTAAGTAGTGACCGCAGATTTGTACGATCAGTCGGAAAGGTGACAATTGTCTGCGCCCGTGCGGAGTATTTGAAAGACAACCGCGTTCCGTTGCTGAATGCTCTCAAAGACGCCTGTCGTCAGTTTGAGAACTACCGTCCTGGGGCCATCCACGTGCTGGTCCCAACCGACCTGTTCGGCCTCGGCGCGTTGCAGCAACCGAAGGTAATCGCGTCTGTCCTGGTGCCCGAACTGCGAGAGGTTCTTCAGCAGTACAGTCGCGTTTGGAGGATTGTCATTGACCTAGTATCAGCGCCGACGGGTGAACTCGCCGACATCTCGGCGCATCGAGTGACTGCCACGAGCCCCACGTCGCCGACGCCACGGGGATACATCGAGCCCAAGCGACTGCTGCTGCTCTAGTTGGTGGAAGGCCTGGAGGCGCCCAGTCACACGGAGGCACGCGACGGCTCGGCGACCCTTAATTTCCGCGGGGTTAGGCGGTGCTAGAATGAGCCTTCCATGACCGGCTCCCAGATCCGCGAAGCGTTCCTCCGTTATTTCGAGAAGAACGGGCACACCCGGGTGGCGTCGTCGCCGCTGGTGCCCGCGGGCGATCCCACGCTTCTGTTCACCAACGCCGGCATGGTGCAGTTCAAAGGTGTCTTCCTCGGCGACGAGCGGCGCGAGTACGTGCGCGCGACCACCTCGCAGAAGTGCGTCCGCGCGGGCGGCAAGCACAACGACCTGGAGAACGTCGGGCGGACCGCGCGCCACCACACGTTCTTCGAGATGCTCGGCAACTTCTCGTTCGGCGACTACTTCAAGGAGCAGGCGATCCACTTCGCGTGGGAGCTGCTCACGAAGGACTTCGGGCTCGACAAGAGCCGCATGATCGCGACGGTCTACACCGACGACGACGACGCGTTCGGGCTGTGGGGCAAGATCGCGGGCCTCCCGGACGACCGCATCCTGCGCCTGGGCGAGAAGGACAACTTCTGGGCGATGGGCGACACGGGCCCGTGCGGGCCGTGCTCCGAGGTCCACTTCCACCAGGGCGATCACGTGCCGTGCGCGGAGGAGGCGGCGGGCCGCCCGTGCCTCGGCGCGGCGTGCGAGTGCGACCGCTGGCTCGAGATCTGGAACCTCGTGTTCATGCAGTTCAACCGCGACGCCAAGGGCACGATGACGCCGCTGCCGCGCCCGTCGATCGACACCGGCATGGGGCTCGAGCGGATCGCCGCGGTCATGCAGGGCAAGCTCTCGAACTGGGACACCGACATCTTCGCGCCGGTCATCGCGCGTGTGGCGGACCTCGCGGGCAAGCGCTACGGCGCGGCGGAGCCGGACGACGTCTCGATGCGCGTCATCGCGGACCACGGCCGGACGGCCGCGTTCCTCATCGGCGACGGCGTGATCCCGTCGAACGAGTGGCGCGGGTACGTGCTGCGCCGGATCATGCGGCGCGCGATGCGCCACGGCCGCATGCTGGGCCTCACCGACCCGTTCCTGTGGAAGACGGTCGCGTGGGTCGCGGACGTCATGGGCGACGCGTATCCCGAGCTGAACGCCCTCCAGCCGCGCATCGAGGAGACCGTGCGGCACGAGGAGGAGCGGTTCGCGGCGACCCTCGAGACCGGCGTGCAGAAGATCGAGGAGTACGTCGCGACGCAGGGGAGCGGGGCGAAACCCGTTGCCGACCCCGCGTCGTCAAGACCCGTCGTCGACGGCGGCTTCCTGTTCAAGCTGTACGACACGTACGGCTTCCCGCGCGATCTGTCCGAGGAGATCTTCCAGGACAAGGGCTGGCAGCTCACCGACGCGACCAACGCGGCGTGGGACGCGGAGATGTCGGCGCAGCGCGAGCGCGCGCGCGCGGGCGCGAGCTTCGGGCTCACGAGCGGCGCCGACGCGGTCGCCGTCTACCAGCGTCTGTCGTCGGAGCTGCCGAAGATCGAGTTCGTCGGCCAGCAGACGCTGAGCGCGCCGGGCACGATCCTCGCGATCGTGCGCGACGGACGGCGTGTCGTCGAAGCGGTCGAAGGCGACGAGGTCGAGATGATCCTCGACCGGACGCCGGCGTACGCGGAGTCCGGGGGCCAGATCGGCGACACCGGCGCCCTCACGGGCGTGAGCGGGGGACGCGGCGAGATCGTGGACACGTACTACCGCGGCTCGAAGCTCATCGTGCATCGCGTGAAGGTGCAGGGCGGCGCCTTCCGTGAGAACGAAGAGGTCGCGGTCGCGGTGACCTCGCCGCGCCGCGAAGGCCTGCGCCGGCATCACACGGGCACGCACCTGCTGCACGCGGCGCTGCGCAAGGTGCTCGGCACGCACGTGGCGCAGGCGGGCTCGCTGGTGGCGCCGGACCACCTGCGCTTCGACTTCTCGCACGGCGGCGGCGTCAAGGACCGCGAGATCGAGCAGATCGAAGAGCTCGTCAACGAGCAGGCGCAGAAGAACGTCACGCTCACGACCGAGGAGATGGACATCGAGCAGGCGCTCCAGGCGGGCGCGATGGCGCTCTTCGGCGAGAAGTACGGCCAGCGCGTGTGCGTGGTGAAGATCGGCGACTTCTCCACCGAGCTGTGCGGCGGCACCCACCTGCAGTCCACCGGCCAGCTCGGGCTCCTCAAGGTCGAGGCGGAGGGCGCGGTGGCGGCGGGCGTGCGGCGTATCGAGGCGGTCGCGGGCGCCGCGGCGCTGGAGTCGGTCGCGCGGCGCGAAGCGGCGCTGAAGGAGGCGGCGGACCTGCTGAAGATCTCGCCGCTCGACGTCCCCAAGCGGCTCGCGAAGCTGCTCGACGAGCAGAAGCAGCTCGAGAAGCAGCTCGGGGAGCTCGAGGCGAAGCTCGCGCGGTCGCGCGCGGACGACCTCGTCGCCTCCGCGCGCCAGGTCAACGGCGTCGCGGTCATCGCGGCGCGCGTGGACGGCCTGGACGCCGACGGGCTGCGCGCGGTGGCGGACCGGCTGCGCGAGCGGCTCGGCTCCGGGGTGGTGTGCGTCGGCGGGGCGGTGGACGGCAAGGTCAACCTGGTCGCCGCGGTCACGAAGGACCTGACCAAACGCTTCCCGGCGGGCAAGCTCGTGCAGGAAGTGGCCAAGGCGGTCGGCGGCGGGGGCGGCGGCCGGCCGGACCTCGCCCAGGCCGGCGGCAAGGACCCCGCCAAGCTCGACGAGGCGCTCGCCCTCGTGTACGACGTCGTGGGCCGCTAGAATAGCGAGGCCATGAGCGAATCCCTCGGCAGGATTCTCATCGTCGACGACGAGGTCTCCGTCGTCGAGGTGCTCGGCGAGTACTTCACGGGCCAGGGCTACACCGTCGCCACCGCCGGCGACGGCAATGAGGCCCTGGCGGTCGCCGAGCGCTTCCAGCCCGCCGTCGTGCTGCTCGACGTGCGCATGCCCGGCATGGACGGCGTCGAAGTCCTCCGCCGTCTCCGCGCGCGCGACGGCAACATCGCGGTCATCATGGTCACCGCCAACGAGGACGTCGCGCTCGCGCGCGAGACGCTGAAGCTCGGCGCCTTCGACTACGTGGCGAAGCCGTTCGACTTCTCGTATCTCGACCAGGCCGTGACGCTCGGGTTCGTGCAGTCCGGCGGCGGCCCGCCCGTGGAGACGGGCAGCCGAGGCGCGGAGGTGAGCCTGGGCCCCGAGGGGCCGTGGCGCGAGCTCACGCTCGCGACGTTCCGGGTCGCGCGCGAGATGTCGCCGGGCGGGCGCGAGTCGACGGGGCGCCGCATGGAGAGCGCGGCGCTCGCCGCGGCGCGGGACGGGGTGTCGGGCCGCGCCGACGCGGCGGCGACGTCGCTGGCGGAGCTCGACACGCTCCTCGCGGTGGCGACGGAGCTGGGCGACGCCCCTCCGGCGTCGCAGGCGTCGGTGCGAGCCGCCATTGCGGCGGCGCGGGCGTCACTGTCCGCGACGCCCTAACAGGCGGGGAGGCCGGGTGGAGCCTCACCTCCGCATCCTGCACACGGTCGCGCAGGCGGTCAGCCGCAGCCTCGACGTCGACGAGGTCCTGCGCACCGCGCTCGACGCGCTCACGCACGTGACCGGCCACGAGATGTCGAGCCTGCACCTCATCACGCCCGACGGTCTCAACCTCCAGCTCAAGGGCGAGCGCGGGCTCCCCGCGAAGCTCCGCGACGTCAACGTGCTGCTGCCGGTCGGCAAGGGGCAGCTCGGCGGGGTGGCGGCGACCGGCGTCACCCTCGTGCTCAAGAGCGCGGCCGACGATCCCACGCTGCTGCCGGCCGCGCGGGACGCGATGGAGAACGACCGCATCCGCGGCCTCGTCTCCGTCGCCATCCACAGCCGCGAGCGCATCCTCGGCACGCTGACGCTCGGCCGGCGCACCGACGACTCCTTCACCGAGCGCGAGATCGCGCTGGTCGAGGCGACGGCGGACCAGATCGGGATCGCGCTCGACAACGCGCGGCTCTATTCCGAGACGCGACGGCAGCTCGAGGAGCTGCAGCAGGCGCAGGCGCAGCTCATCCACGCGGAGAAGCTCTCCGCGGTGGGCCAGCTCGCCTCCGGCGTGGCGCACGAGATCAACAACCCGCTCACGACCATCCTCGGGCAGACGCACCTGCTCCTCACCCAGCAGGCGCTGAGCGAGCACGTGCGCGACCGGCTCAGCATCATCTCGGACGAGACCGCGCGGGCGGCGCGCATCGTGCAGAACCTGCTGCTGTTCTCGCGGCACTATCCGCCGGAGCGGCAGCCGTGCCTCCTGGAAGATCAGGTCCGGCGCGTCCTGGACCTGAAGGCGTACCAGCTCCAGCAGGACGGAATCGAGGTCGTCACCGAGTTCGTCAGCTGCCCGCCCGTGTGGGCGGACGGCCACCAGCTCCAGCAGGTGCTGCTGAACCTCGTGCAGAACGCGCACCACGCGATGACGAAGCGCGAGCGGCCGCGCGTGCTCACCGTGCGCACGTCCGCGGAGGCCGGGCGCGCGACCCTCGCGGTGCTCGACACCGGCCCGGGCATTCCGGCGGAGGTGCTGCCGCGCATCTTCGATCCGTTCTTCACCACGAAGCCGCCGGGCGAGGGCAGCGGGCTCGGGCTCTCGGTCTCGTACGGCATCGTGGCGGAGCATCGCGGACGGCTGTGGGCCGAGAACCGGCCCGAAGGCGGCGCCGCCTTCTTCCTCGAGCTGCCGCTCGAGGGCTGACGTTCCCGTGCGCCTCCGCCCGCTCGCCGCGCTCCTGGTCGTCCTGTGGCTCGCCGCCACCGGCTGCACCGGCGTCGGCGGACCGAAGCCCGGCGCGCCAACGCACCACCGCGAGCGCGGGTTCGCGAACCCCAGCCCGACGTTCAGCCGGCCCGGGGCGTGGACGCGGCTCAGCTTCATCGCCACGCGGATGCTCGCGACGACCTTCATGCCGCGGACGGCACGGTTCCCGGTCGCGCCGAACGACGGGGGCGCGCTGCGCGTCCCGGCCGGGCCGACCGTCACGTGGGTGGGGCACGCGACGCTGCTCGTTCAGCTCGACGGTGTGAACGTGCTCACGGACCCGCAGTGGTCGCAGCGGGCGAGCCCGGTCACCTTCGCGGGTCCCAGGCGGGTGACGCCGCCGGCGCTCGCGTTCGAGGCGCTCCCGCCCATCCACGTGGTCGTGATCTCGCACGACCACTACGACCACCTCGACGTCGCCACCGTGCAGCGCCTGCACGCCACGCACCGGCCCCGCTTCCTCGTGCCTCTCGGCATGAAGGCGTGGTTCCTCGACCTCGGGATCGGCGACGTCGACGAGCTCGACTGGTGGGACGCGCGCGAGGTGCGGGGGGTGACGTTCACCTGCGTGCCCGCGCAGCACTTCGCGCAGCGCTCGCCGTGGGACATGAACCGGCGGCTGTGGGCGGGGTGGACCATCGGGGGCCGCGACCGTCGCCTGTTCTTCGCCGGCGACACGGCCTACTTCGAGGGCTTCAAGGAGATCGGCGCGCGGCTCGGGCCGTTCGACCTCGCGGCGATCCCGATCGGCGCGTACCTCCCGCCGACCATGATGCGGGCGGTGCACACGAACCCGGCGGAGGCGCTCGACGTCTTCCGCGACGTGCGGGCGCGGGCGATGCTCCCGATCCACTGGGGCACGTTCGACCTCGCCGACGAGCCGCTCACCGAGCCGCCGCTGCTGCTGGAGCGCCACGCGCGTGAGCGCGGCCTCGGCCCCGACCGCGTGTGGCTGTTCAAGCACGGCGAGACGCGGGCCTGGTGAGCGCCGTCGTGCCGGCGGCGGTGACGCGCCGGCGCGTCCTCGCCCTCGGCGTTGCCGCCGCGCTGGCGCCGGTTGCGGCGCCGGGGGCCATCGCTCCGGCGGTCGCGGCGCCGCTCGAGCGCGCGATTCCGGCCAGCGGCGAGGCGCTGCCCGTGATCGGGCTCGGCACGTGGCGGACGTTCGACGTCGGCGCGGGCGTCGCGGACCGCGCGCCGCTGCGCGAGGTGCTCCGCCTCTTCGTCGCCGCGGGGGGGCGCGTGATCGACTCCTCCCCGATGTACGGCGCCGCCGAACACGTGGTGGGCGACCTCATGGCCGACCTCGGGGTGGGCGGCCGCCTCTTCCTGGCGACCAAGGTGTGGACGAGCGGCAAGGAGGCCGGCGCCGCCCAGATCGAGCAATCGCGCCACCGCCTGCGCGCGCCGCGGATCGACCTGATGCAGATCCACAACCTGCTCGACTGGCGCACCCACCTGGCCACGCTGCGCGAGCTGAAGGCCGCCGGCCGGGTGCGGTACGTCGGCGTCACGCACTACACCGCCGGCGCGTACGACGACCTCGAGCGCGTGCTCCGCGCCGAGCGGCTCGACTTCGTGCAGGTCAACTACTCGCTCGGCGAGCGCGACGCCGGGCGCCGCCTCCTGCCGCTGGCGCGCGACCGCGGCGTGGCGGTGCTCGTCAACCGGCCGTTCGCGGAGGGCGGACTCTTCCGCCGCGTGCGCGAGCGCCCGCTGCCGGCGTGGGCCGCGGACATCGGCTGCGAGAGCTGGGCGCAGGTGTTCCTGAAGTGGATCGTGGCGCACCCCGCGGTGACGTGCACGATCCCCGCGACGAGCCAGCCCAAGCACCTCGTCGAGAACATGAAGGCGGGCGCGGGCGCGCTGCCGGACGCCGCGCTGCGCGAGCGGATCGCCGCCGCGATCCGCGGCTGACCTACACCGCTTCCAGCAGGAGCCCCTTCAGGTAGCGCGTCTCGGGCACCGTGAGGAGCACCGGGTGGTCGGGCGCCTGCGTGAGCCGCTCGACGACCCGCAGCGTGATGCCGGCGTCGACGGCCGCGTCGCGGCAGATGTCCTCGAACGCGGCTTCCGCGACGTGATGCGAGCACGAGAAGGTGGCCAGCCGCCCGCCCGGCGCGAGCAGCCGCATCGCGCGGAGGTTGATCTCCTTGTAGCCGCGCGCGGCGGCCTCCACCGCGGTCCGGGTGCGGGCGAACGGCGGCGGGTCGAGCGCGATCAGCCCGAAGCGTGGGGCTTCCCGCTCCAGGCGGCGCAGCTCGTCGAAGACGTTGGCGGGGACGAGCTCCGCGCGATCGCTCACGCGGTTGAGGGCGAGGTTCGCGCGCGCTGAATCGAGCGCCTCGGCCGACGACTCGATGCACACGGCGCTGGTGGCGCCCCGCACCAGCGCGTGGCAGGCGAAGCCCGCCGCGTAGGCGAACGCGTCGAGGATCGTGCGGCCGGCGGCGGCCTCGGCGAGGCGCCGGTGGTTCAGGCGCTGGTCGAGATAGAGCCCGGTCTTGTGCCCGCCGCCGAGGGTGACGCGCAGCTTCACGCCGTCCTCGTCGACGACGACCGCCTCGGGGCCTTCACGATCGAGCCAGCCGCGCGCCGGCGCGAAGCCTTCGAGGCTCGCCGCCGCCGGGTCGTCGGCGCTGAAGGCCGCGAGGTCGCCGACCGCCGCGCGCGCGGCGGTCACCAGGGTCGCTCGCAGGCGCGCCATGCCGAGGGTGAGGCACTGGACGGCGAGCACGTCGCCGTACCGGTCGATCACGAGGCCGGGCAGGCCGTCGCCCTCGCTCCACACCAGCCGTGCCGGGTCGGCGCCGCCGCGCCGGGCGATCGCCTCGCCGATCCGGCTCGCGAAGAACGCCGCGTCGAGCGGCTCGTCGCGGCGGGTGAGGATGCGGCAGCACAGCGCCGGGCGCGGGTTGAAGAACCCGCGGCCCACGAAGCGTCCGGTGCCGTCGATCACGGTCACCGCGTCGCCCGGGGCGACCGCGCCGACGTCCGCGACGTCGCCCTTGAAGATCCAGGGGTGCACGAGCGGCCGGTCGTGCCCCCGCTTCAGACGGAGAACGGGGCTAGTCGCCTTCGGGGGGGATTGGGGGGCCATGTCTGGGCCCGCCCATCTTAGTGAATCGCCGTCTCGGGGCCCGCCCATGTTGGATCAAAGCCGCAGGCGCGGCGGCAGCACGAACATGGCCTCGTACGTCGCGGCGTCGAAGTACGGGTCGTCCGCGAGGCCGGCGGCCCGCAGGCGCGCGGCGACGCTCGCCGCGGGGATCGTGAGGGCCGCCGCGTCGTCCGAGGCGTAGAGGAAGCCTTCCGGATAGCCGAACGACGGCACGTACACGGCGGAGGCGCGCATGTGCCCGAACGCGGGGCCGAGCAGCGCGCGCAGCCGGCCGTGGTACGAGGCGTCCTTCACCGACAGCTCCTGCGCCTGCGCGACGCAGATGCCCCCCGGCGTCAGCACGCGCTTGATCCGCGCGACGTAGTCGTCGGAGTACAGGTGGTGCGACGCCGTCCCCTCGCCCGACGGGTCGGTGATGTCCGAGATCACGACGTCGAAGCTCCCCGCCGGCGCCGCCGCGAGGTAGGCGAGCGCGTCCTCGTGGCGGACCTCCAGGCGCGGGTCTTGGGGCGCCTCGCCCCACATGAAGGGCATCAGCTCGCGCGTCACGCGCGTCACCAGCGGGTCGATGTCGCAGACGACCACGCGGCGGACGTGCGGGAACCGCAGCGCCTCGCGGGCCACGTGCCCGTCCCCGCCGCCGGTGATCAGCACGCGGGTGGCGCCGTCGCGCGCGAGCAGGGCCGGCCACGTGAAGGCCCGCGCGTAGACGCCCTCGTCGGCCTCCGCCGCCTGCGGCAGGCCGTCGATCGCGAGCATCCGCCCGAACTGGTGGGTGTCGAGGACCTGGAGGCGCTGGAAGGGCGAGGCGCCGTCGAACAGCGTGGCGCGCACCCGGTGGAGGATCTTGAGGTGCGCGTCCCAGCCGTCGCAGTACCAGACGCCGTCGTACACGTCAGGTCTTCCGGAGCACGACGACCATCAGGAGCGGATGCCGGGCCCGGTCCAGCCGCAGGTGCGGCTTGAAGCCGTAGAACCACTCGACGAACTCGAAGCCGCCCGCGAGGTCCACCAGCGCGCGGAGCTCCTGGGGGAACACCATCCGCGAGAGGTGCGTCTGGCGGTAGACCTTGCGGGTACCGTTCTCGACCGCCTCGAGGATCATCCGCTCCTTGAAGACCTGCGTGACCGGGTTCACGTCGTGCAGCGCCGAGAACGACGCGCGGACGATGAGTCGGCCGCGGCGGCGGGACCACGACCACGCGCGCGCCGGATCGGTCCAGGACGAGGCCATGTAGCGGTCGAACACGTAGAGGCCGCCCTTGCGGACCGCGCGCGCGACGGCCTTGAGGTGCGCCACGAGCTGCTCGTTGGTGAGCAGGTGGCCCTGCGAGTCCTGCATGCAGATCGCCGCGTCCACCGGCTTCGCCAGCCGGAACTTCGTCATGTCGCCGACCACCAGGTCCGCGGTGTGGCCCTTCGTGGCGAGCCGCTGGCGGAGGAACTCGACGTTCGCGCGCGAGAGGTCGAGGCCGGCCATCGCGTACCCATGGTCGGCCAGCCGCGTGAGGTGCGGGCCGGTGCCACAGGCGATGTCGAGCACCCGGCGCACCGGACGGCGCGCGTAGCGCTTGAAGCAGTGGCGGAGGAAGTCCACCTCGCCCTTGCGGTTCATGTCGAAGGCGATCTCGTAGAGCCGCGGGGCCGTGTAGCTCACGGGTGCCACCAGGCCAGGAGCGCCTCGCGGATCACCCAGGACGCCGTGATCCCCGTGCGGTTGCTCGGGTCCCAGCAGTGCGCGACCTCCACCAGGTCGCCGCCGATCACCTGCTGGCCGCCGAGCAGGTGGACGATGTCGATCAGCTCCGCCGCGCGGATGCCGCAGGGCTCCGGCGAGCCCGTGCCCGGCGCCTCGCTCGGGTCGAGCACGTCGACGTCGATCGTCACGTAGAGCGGCCGCCCGGCCAGCTCGGGGAGCACGCCGCGCAGCGCGTCGATCGGCGCGCCGGCGAAGCCCGGGAAGAAGCGCGGGCGCCGGCGGCGGTACTCCTCGCGCGCGCCCGTCCGGATGCCGAACTGGTAGACGCGCTCGGGCGGGACCGTGTCCATCACCCGCGCCATGGCGGAGGCGTAGTTGTACCGCTCGCCGAGGAACTCCTCGCGCAGGTCGGGATGGGCGTCGAACTGCAGCACGACGAGGTCGGGGAAGTGCGGCGCCAGCACTTCGATGACCGGCACGGTGGCGGTGTGGTCGCCCCCGAGCATGAACGGCGTGAGCCCGGGCCGCCACCAGGCGGCGATCTGCGCGCGGGCGGCGTCGAGCTGCTCGCGCGGCGGCGCGCCGTCGGGGAGCTCGCAGTCGCCGAGGTCGGCCAGGGCCATGTCTTCGAGGTCGCGCTCGAGCGTGGGCGAGTAGGTCTCGATGGAGTCGGAGGCGAGGCGGAGGTCTCGTGGGCCCGCATCCGCCCCCTTGCGGAGGTTGACGCGGCCCTCGAACGGGATGCCGTAGACGGCGACGCGGGCCTCGGCGAGGCCCGCGTCACAGGCGATGAAGCGCGGGGAAACGGCCCGCAGCTTAGAGGAGGTCCTCTTCGGCGAGCAGGGTGATGGCCGCGAGGGCGCAGCCGATACGCGCGGTCGTGTGCTCGACCGCGACCACTTTCATCTCACGGATGGGCTCGCCGCGGACGCGGAAGGCTTCCTCGAGCATGAGCTCGATCTGCCGCTCGGCGTGGGCGCGGGTGGCGACGCCGTGGAACTCCATGATGACGCCGTTCTTCGCCGGGTCGTCGGGGACGGCGTAGCCGACGGCGGCCGCGACCGTCTCCCCGGGCGTTTCGCTCGTCATCGCCGCGTACGCGGTGGGGATGAGAGCGCCGGGCTTGATCTTCGGGAGCTCGATCACCGGAACGTCCGGGGGCAGGATGCTCGAGACCTTGATGAGGTTGATGTTCCCGATGCCCGCCGCGAGGAGCGCGTTGTCGAAGGCATTGAGGGTGGTGCCGCCTTCCGCGTGTCCGGCGGTCGCCGCCGCCAGCGTGACCTTCTTCGTCATCCGTTCCTCCTTCTCGCCTCCCATCGTGTCGCGCGCCGCTCCCGTGACGCGTCGTCTCTCGACGACGTGTCCAGCGCGCGCGAGAAATCCACCTCACAATAGCGGCTCGCCGAGTCAATGCAAGAGAAAAACGAGCCGCGAGCGCGCGCCGCGGCGCTCACAAAATTCTTTTGGAGTCACGTTTTTTTCTTGCAAAGGCAAAAACGGGACCATACATTGAACGCGTCGACGGAAATTTTTCCGTCGCAAGACGTGGCGCGACTCGCGCCGCAGGAGATGTGCGGTAGATGGCCCGGACGGGAAAGGGAGGCTGATCGAATTGAACGCGCTGGGACGTCACATGCTCCTCGAGCTGTTCGATTGCGATCTCTCCGCCATCAACAACCTGGACGGGGTCAAGGGCGCGCTCGTCGAAGCCGCGAAGCGAGCGCAGGCCACCATCGTCGACGTCGTATTCCACGAGTTCAACCCCTTCGGCATCTCCGGCGTCGTCGTCATCGCCGAGTCGCACCTGTCGATCCACACCTGGCCGGAATACCGCTACGCCGCCGTCGACATCTTCTCGTGCGGTGACGTGCTCCAGCCCGAAGTCGCGGCCAACTACCTGGTCGAGGCCTTCGGGGCGGAGAAGTCCACCGTCGTCGAGATGCAGCGGGGCGTGTTCATGAACGCCGCCGCCCCGATCGTCAACAAGAGCCCGGTCGCGGTCGGTTGACGGGGGGCGCGCCCTCGGGCCCGACCGTCTGGTTCGTCGAGCAGACGACGCCGGGTGACGGGCACTTCCACGCGGTCACCCGCACCATCGCCTCCGCGCAGACCGCCTTCCAGCGCGCGGACATCCTCGAGACGGTCGGCTTCGGCAAGCTGCTCGTCCTCGACGGGCGGATCCAGTCCAGCCAGGGCGACGAGTTCATCTACCACGACGCGCTCGTCCATCCCGGGATGCTGTCCACCACCGAGCTGCCGCGGACGGCGCTCGTCGTGGGCGGCGGCGAGGGCGCCACGCTCCGCGAGGTGCTCGCGTATCCCTCCATCGAGCGCGCGGTCATGGTCGACATCGACGGCGAGCTGGTCGCGCTCTGCAAGACGCACCTGCCGGAGCACCACCAGGGCGCCTTCGACGACCGGCGCACCGAGTACCGGGCCGAGGACGCCCGCGCGTTCCTCGAGAACACCTCGGAGCGCTTCGACTTCATCTCGCTCGACCTGACCGAGCCGATGGAAGCCGGCCCGGCGTGCCGCCTCTTCAGCCGGGAGTTCTACCGGCTCGTCCACGACCGGCTGACGCCCGGCGGGACCATGACGATGCAGGCCGGCATGACGAAGGTGGGCGAGCTCGCCTTCTTCACCGCGATGTGCAAGACCGTCTCGGCCGCGTTTCCCGTGGTGGCCCCGTACCAGGCGTTCATCTCGTGCTTCGGGCTGTCGTGGGGATTCCTCGTGGCCACCAAGGGCGTCGATCCCCGGCACACCGCGCCCGCGGCGGTGGACGCGGCGATCGCCCGGCGGCTGCGCCACCCGCTCCGCTACTGGGACGGGATCACGCACCAGCACTCCTTCGCGCTGCCGAAGTTCATCCGCGAGGCCGTGGCCGCGGAAACCCGCGTCGTCACCGACGCGGAGCCGCTCATCGTCACCTGACCCATGGCCGCCGCCTCGCGCGGGCTCGGGCTCGTGGTGCTGATCGTCCTCGTCGGGCTGGTCGTCGGCTCGCTGCTCGGCGAGCTCGTCGCGAGCCTCCTGCCCTCGGGGATCGTCCACGACCTGCTGACCAAGGGGCCCCAGATCGGCGTGGCGCCGCCCGCCACGCTCGACCTCCGGTTCGTCGCGCTCACGTTCGGGATGCTCCTCAAGGTGAACGTGGTCGGCATCCTCGGCGTGGTGCTCGCCGCCTTCGCCCTCCGCCGGCTCTGAGCCGGCTGGTCCTCGCGTCCGCCTCGCCCCGGCGGCGCGACCTGCTGCGCCACCTCGTCGCCGACTTCGACGTGCGGCCGAGCGCCATCGACGAAGACCTCGAGCCCGGTCCGCTGTCGACCACGGTCGCGCGGCTGGCCGAGCGCAAGGGGCGCGCGGTGGCGGCGGGCCTCGCGGCCGGGGTCGTCCTCGCCGCCGACACGGTCGTGGCGATCGACGGCGACGCGCTCGGCAAGCCGCGGGATGCGGACGAGGCGCGCGCGATGCTCCGGCGCCTGCGCGGGCGCGGCCACGAGGTCGTCACCGGCGTCGCCGTCCTCGACGTCGCGACGGGGGCCGTGGCCGGCGCCAGCGAAGTCACCGCGGTCGTGATGGCCCGCTACGGCGACGACCTGATCGAGCGCTACGTCGCCTCCGGCGCCCCGCTCGACAAGGCGGGCGGCTACGCCATCCAGGAGCTCGACGGCGTGCTGGTCGACCGGCTCGTCGGCTCCTACACGAACGTGATCGGGTTGCCGCTCGGGCTCACCGCGCGCCTCCTGCGGGCGGCGGGCGTCCCGCTCAGCGGGTCGGCGTGGGCTTGAAGCGCCCGGACGGGAGCAGCAGCACCTTTGCGCGCGCGGGCAGGGGCAGCTGCTCGCCCAGGAACGCCGCGCTCCCCGCGAGCTGGTCGGCGCTCACGCGGCCTTCGGCCAGGTAGAGGGTCTTCGCCTGCTCGACGCGCGCGGTGAACGAGGCCGGCAGCTCGACGACCTGGCGCGGCAGCCGCACCGCGAGGTCCTCGGCCCGGCCGGCCGCCAGGCGGCCCTCGGCGGCGAGGATCGCGCGCGTGAACGCGGCCAGCTCGCGCTCGCCGGGGCGCCGGTCCGCGCGCACGAAGATGGCGGCGCTCACGGTGGAGATCCCGAGCGCCCGCTGCGCCGCCGCGGGCGTCCGCAGATCGGCGAGGAGCGCCGCGCGGTTGTCGCCGAGGAGACGGCTCGCCGCCGGCTCGGGGACCAGTGCCGCGTGCACCTCGCCGCTCGTCAGCGCGCGCTCCAGCGCCTGCGTGCCCACGCTGACCACGTGGACCTGGACGGGGCTCAGCCCGGCGCGCGCGAGCAGGAAGTGGAGCCACGAGTGCTCGGCGGCGCCCGGCGCGCTGATCCCGACGCGCAGGCCGGAGAGCTCCCCGACCGAGCGCACGCGGCCCGCGTGCGCGGGACCGACGACCAGCGCCACCGGCGGCGCGGCGGTGAGGCCGAGGAGCAGGCGCGGATGCTGGCCCTCGCGCGCGCCGAATCGCAGCAGTGCCTCGAGCGAGGTGGCGGCGAGATCGGCCTGGCCCTGCGCGAGCGCCTCGGCGGCGCCGACCTCCGAGCGCGTCGCGCGCAGCGTGACCTTGAGGCCCTGCCGCGCGAAGTGGCCGTCGGCGGCGGCCACCCAGATCGGCAGATACTCCGGTGACGAGGCGGGGCCGCTCACCGCGAGCGTCAGCGTCTGGAGGAGGACGATGAGCGCCAGCAGGTCAGTCAGCCTCACGAAGTGGCGCCGCATCCCCGGCCCGCCGCGCGATGCCGTGAAGGCGCGCCTGCTGCGCCTGCACGTCGCGCTCCTGCGCCGCTTCGGACCGCAGCGCTGGTGGCCTGCGCGCAGCGCCTACGAGGTCGTGGTGGGCGCGGTGCTCACCCAGAACACGGCGTGGACCAGCGCGGCGCGCGCGGTCGCCGCGCTGCGCGACGCCAGGCTCCTCGATCCGCGCCGGCTGGCCGCCGTGTCCGAGCCGCGCCTGGCCGCGCTGATCCGTCCCGCGGGGACCTATCGTCTGAAGGCGCGCCGCCTGCGCGCGGTGACCGCGTGGCTGCTCGATCGTCATGGCGGCCGCTTCCGCGGCCTCCGCCGGGAGCCGCTGCCGCCCCTGCGCGCCGAGCTGCTCGGCATCGCGGGCCTGGGCCCGGAGACCGTGGACGCCATCCTGCTCTATGCGGCGCACCGTCCGGTCGCCGTCGCCGACGCCTACACGCGCCGGGTGCTGGCGCGACACCGGCTCGTGCCTGCGACCGCCCGCTACGAGGAGACCCGCGCGTTCCTCGAGCACCACCTGCCGTCGGACCCCGCGCTCTTGAACGAGCTGCACGCGCTGATCGTCGCGGTCGCCAAGAGCCACTGCCGCCGCGTGCCGCTCTGCGCGACCTGCCCGCTCCGCGCCGACCTCCACGGCCGGCCCCCCGCCCCGTCGAGAGACTGACGTCATCGGCCGATCTCCACCAGGAGGTCGGCGATGCGCTCGGCGGCGTCCGGGACCGCGAACGCGCGCGCGCGCTCGCCCATCTCCTTCAGCCGCTGCGGGCTCTGCAGGAGCGCGGCCACGCGCTCGGCCAGCGCGGCCGGCGTCAGCGCCGCCTGCGCCAGCACCTCCGCGCCCCCGGCGTCGGCCACCATGCGCGCGTTCAGGGTCTGCTCGTCGCCGCTCGTGCCGGGCAGCGGGATGTAGAGCGCGGCGATCCCGAGGTGACAGCACTCGTTCAGCGTGCCCGCGCCCGAGCGGCCGACGATCAGCGAGACCGCCGCGAAGAGGTCGGCGAGCTCGTCGCCGACGAACGGCGTCACCACGTAGCGCGCGCGGAGCGCCGGCGGCAGCGCCGCGTGACGGGCGCGCAGCCAGGCGAGATCGCCCGTCGCCGGATTGTCGCCGCACTGGTGCACGACCTGCGCGTGCCCGAGCAGCGCGGGCAGCGCGTCGCCCGCCGTGCGGTTGATGCGATGGGCCCCGAGCGCGCCGCCCGTGACGTAGACGACCGGGAGCCCCGGCTCGAAGCCGTAGCGCGCGCGCGCGGCGGCGGCCGATCCGCCGCGGAGCTCCGGGCGCAGGGGATTCCCGGTCACCACGACCTTCGCCGCGGGAAACCGCGCGGCCGACGAGGCGTAGGTCACCGCGATCTTCCGCGCGAGCGGCGCCGAGAGCCGGTTCGCCAGCCCGGGCACCACGGTCTGCTCGTGCACGACGCTCGGAATGCCGCGCAGGGCGGCCGCCACGACGACGGGCAGCGCGACGAAGCCGCCGGTCCCGAACACCACGCGGGGCGCCACGCGCCCCAGCGCACGCCAGGCGCCGCCGAGCCCGGACGGCACGTTGACGAGGAGGTCGCTCACGTTGCGCCAGTCCCAGTAGCGGCGGAGCTTGCCGGTGGCGACCGCGGTGTAGGGGATGCCGGCCGCCGGCACGCGCCGCGCCTCGATGCCGTCGCGGCTCCCGATCCACGCCACACGCTGCCCGCGGGCCTGCAGCGCGGCGGCAACGGCGAGCCCCGGGCTCGTGTGGCCGCCGGTGCCGCCGCCGGCAATCAGGATCACGCGCGATGGCGCTCGAGGGCCAGCTCCACCAGCCGGTCGATCAGGGTGCCGTAGTCGAGGCCGGTGGCCTCCCACATCTTCGCGTAGCCGCTCGTGCTCGTGAACCCGGGGATCGTGTTGATCTCGTTCACGTAGATGCGGTCGGCGTCTTCGAGGAAGAAGTCCACGCGCGCCATGCCGGCGGCGTCGATCGCCTGGAACGCCTGCACGGCGAGCTCGCGGAACCGCGCGGTGAGCGGAGGGCTCAACGGCGCGGGGACGACCACGCGCGCGAGGCCTTCGAGATACTTGCTCTCGTAGTCGTACCACTCGCCCGTGTAGACGATCTCGCCGGGCAGCGAGGCCTCGGGCGCGTCGTTGCCGAGCACGCTCACCTCGATCTCGCGCGCGCTGATCCCGCGCTCGACGACGAGCTTGCGGTCGTGGCGGGCGGCTTCCGCGAGCGCGGCGGGCAGCGCAGCGGCCACCTTCACCTTGCTGATGCCGACGCTCGACCCGAGGTTCGCCGGCTTCACGAAGCACGGGAAGCCGATCTCGCGCGCGACGCGCGCGGCTTCGCCGGCCGGGTCGCGCTCGAGGACGTGCCGCATCACCACGACGTGATCGACGATCGGCAGCCCGTGCGCCTTGAAGACGCTCTTCATCATGACCTTGTCCATGCCGACGGCGGAGGCGAGCACGCCGGCGCCGGTGTAGGGCACGCCCGCCAGCTCGAGCAATCCCTGGATGGTGCCGTCCTCGCCGTACGGGCCGTGGAGCATGACGACCGCGGCGTCCAGCTGCTGGCGCAGCTCGGCGGGGAACCCGCCCGCCGGCTCCGTGCGCGCGAGCGCGCCGCCGCCGCCGCTCTGGCTGTCCGCGCGATCGGCGAGCGACTTCTTCACGCCGCCCGTCGCGTCGCCGGGCAGCGCCTTGCGGGCGTCGTCGGAGAGCGCGCGCATCGGATCGCCCCCGACGACCCAGCGGCCGTCGCGCGCGATGCCGATCGGCACGACCGTGTGCCCGCGCGTCTGCAGGGCGGCGATCACCGAGGCGGCGGAGGCGAGGGACACTTCGTGCTCGCCCGAGCGCCCGCCGAAGATCACGCCGACACGCCGTGGCTTCATGCGGCGATCCTAACACCGCGGTTCCGCGGGCCCGCCGCGTACGGAAAAACTTTTCCCATCGCGCGGGCCCGGTTGGTGGAAATGCCACGCGGTCGTGGCATCATTCGCCCATGCGTTCGCCCGCGGACATCGCCGTGTCGGTCCGTACGTGCTGAGCGCCGTCCGGCGATGGCTGGGCCGCCGGCCGTCGAGCCCGGACACGGCGGCCGCGCAGCTCGCCGCGATCGTGGCGAGCGCCGACGACGCGATCGTCAGCAAGACGCTCGACGGCGTGATCACCTCGTGGAACCGCGCGGCCGAGCGCATGTTCGGCTACACCGCGGACGAGGCGGTCGGCCGTCCCATCACGCTCATCATTCCGCCGGAGCGGCTCGACGAGGAGATGGAGATCCTCCGCCGCCTGCGGCGCGGTGAGGCGATCCGGCACTTCGAGACCGAGCGGCGGGCCAAGGACGGCCGCCTGATCCCCATCTCGCTCGTGATCTCGCCGATGACCGACGCGCGCGGCCGCCTCATCGGCGCCTCCAAGATCGCGCGCGACATCTCGGAGCTCCGGGCCGCGCGGCTCGAGGCGGAAGAGCGCCGCCGCATCGCGGAGGAGCTCGCGCGCCTCGCGCGCGTCATGACCGCGAGCCTCGACGTCACCACCGTCGGCGAGGGGATCGTCGCCGCCGCGCTCGCGCTGTTCGAGCCGCGCGCCGCCGCGCTGCGGCTGGTCGCGCCCGGCGGCTCGCTCGTCGGCGTCGCCTTCGCCGGCGCGATGCAGGAGGCGTTCGCCGTCGGGCACGCGATCCCCCCGGGCGCCGCGTCGGTGTCGGGGCTCGCGATCGCCGAGCGGCAGGCGGTGTGGACCGACGACGCGTTCGCGGACCCGCGGCTCGTCATGGCGGACGACATCCGGCGCGGCATGCAGGCGGCGGGCGACGCCGCGGTCCTCGCGGTGCCGCTCAGCAACGGGCGCGACGTCTTCGGCGCGCTCTCGATCGCCGACCGGCGGGGCCGCGTCTTCACGAGCGCGGACGCCGCGACGCTCCAGGCGTTCGCCGACCAGGCGGCCCTCGCGATCGTCAATGCCCGGCTCTACGAGGAAGCGGCGCGCCGGCAGCGGGAAGCCGAGGTCGTGGCGGAGACCGCGCGCCGCATCAACGCGTCCCTCGACCTGCAGACCACGCTCGAGCACCTCGTGGAGGGCGCGCGCGAGCTGTGCGACGCCGACATCGCGCGCATCGTCGTCCGCGAGCCGGAGAGCGGGCGCATGGTCCTGCGCCATCACGTCGGCACGCGATGGGCAGGCTATCGCGACGGCATCACCGTGGAGCCCGGGCAGGGCACGGGCGGCGTCGTGCTGCTGACCGGCAAGCCCTTCCGGACCGAGGACTACGGGACCGACGAGCGCATCACCCCGCACTTCCGCGCGATGGCGCTCGCGGACGGCACCGTCACGCAAGTCGTGGTCCCGATCCCGGCGGAGACGGGCATCGGCGGGCTCATCTACGTGGATCGCCGCGTGCGCCGCCCCTTCGACGACGCGGACGAGGCGCTGCTGCTGCGGCTCGCCGACCACGCGGCGACCGCCATCCAGAACAGTCAGCGCTTCGCCGCCGAGCGCGCGGCACGCGCGGAGGCGGATGCCGCCAACCGCGGCAAGGACCAGTTCCTCGCCGTCCTCTCGCACGAGCTCCGCACGCCGCTCAACGCCATCCTCGGCTGGGTGCGGCTCCTGCGCGGGGGGCATCTCGACGAGAGCCAGCGCGCGCACGCGGTCGGCGTCATCGAGCGCAACGCGCACCAGCAGGCGCAGCTCGTGGCCGACCTGCTCGACATCTCGCGCATCGCGGCCGGCAAGATGGAGATCGATCGGGTGCCGGTCGACCTGGTGCTCGTGGTCCAGGAGGCGATCGAGGCGATGAGCGCCAGCGTCGACGCCAAGCGCGTCACGCTGGAGACGCGGCTCGACGACGTCGGCCTCGAGGTCCTCGGCGAGCCGCGGCGCCTGCAGCAGGTGGTCTCGAACCTGCTCGCGAACGCGATCAAGTTCACGCCGGAAGGCGGGCGCGTCACCCTGCGCCTCGTCCGTCACGAGACCAACGCGCGCCTCGTCGTGAGCGACACGGGCGAGGGCATCCACCCGTCGCTGCTCGCGCGGATCTTCGAGCCGTTCGAGCAGGGCGACGCGAGCACGACGCGGATCCACCAAGGCCTCGGGCTCGGCCTGGCGATCGTGCGGCAGATGGTCGGCCTGCACGGCGGCACGATCCGCGCCGAGAGCGCGGGCAAGGGCACGGGGGCGACGTTCACGGTCGACCTGCCCGTGCTCGCCGTGCGCGTGGCGCCGTCGGACGGCGCGGGCGGCGACGCCGCCGCGCCCGGGGTCGCCGGCCTGCGGGTGCTCATCGTGGACGACCAGCGCGACTCGCGCGAGCTCCTGGCGCTGGTGCTCGCGAACCACGGGGCCGAGCCTCGCACCGCGGCCTCCGCGCACGAGGCGCTCGCCACCATCGCGGCGCACGACATCGACGCGCTCGTGAGCGACATCTCGATGCCGGAGGTCGACGGCTTCGAGCTGGTGGGGCGCATGCGCGACGCGGCGGGCGACCGCGGCCGGCTCATTCGCGCGATCGCGGTCACCGCGTACACCGGCCACGAGGTGCGCGCCCGCGCGCTCGGCGCCGGCTTCGACGCGCACGCGACCAAGCCGGTCGATCCCGACGAGCTGATCGGGATCCTCGCGAGCCTCCGCGGGCGCGCCGCGCGCGCCTGACCTGCGCGATGCGCGCGCGGGGCGCTTACGACGGCCGGCGGCGCTCGGCGCGCCAGCGCCGCCATTCGGTGAGGCGGCGCCCCAGCTCCGCTTCGAGCCCGCGGGCGGTCGGCCGGTAGTACTCGCGGCCGCGCAGCGAGTCCGGCAGGTCGTCCTGGTCCACGCGCGCGTCCGGCGCGTCGTGCGCGTACTGGTAGCCCTTGCCGTAGCCGAGGTCCTTCATCAGGCCCGTCGGCGCGTTGCGGATGTGGAGCGGCACCGGCTCCGCGGGCCGCTCGCGCACGTCGGCCTGCGCCTCGTTGTACGCGACGTAGGCCGCGTTCGACTTCGGCGCCAGCGCGAGGAAGAGCGTGGCCTGCGCCAGCGCCAGCTCGCCTTCCGGTGAGCCGAGGAAGTCGTAGGCCTCCTTCGCCGCGAGCGTGAGCGTGAGCGCGCGCGGATCCGCGTTGCCGACGTCCTCGGAGGCGAAGCGCACGAGGCGGCGGGCGATGTACAGACGATCCTCGCCGGCCTCCAGCATGCGCGTGAGCCAGTAGATCGCCGCGTCGGGATCGGAGTCGCGCAGCGACTTGTGGAGCGCGGAGATGAGGTTGTAGTGCTGCTCGCCCCCCGTGTCGTAGAGGAGCGTGCGCCGCTGCGCGGCCTCGCGCACGGTGCTCTCGTCGACGCGCCGCCGTCCCCCGGTTTCGGGGGCGAGCGCGACCGCGACCTCCAGGATGTTCAGCGCCGCGCGCGCGTCGCCGTTCGCGATGCGCGCGATCGCCGCGATCCCGTCCTCCGCGACGTCCACCGCGATCGTGCCGAGGCCGCGCGCGCGGTCCGTGAGCGCGCGCCGCAGGATGGTCGTCAGCTCCGGCTCGCCGAGCCCGTGCAGCACGTACACGCGCGAGCGCGAGAGCAGCGCCGCATTCACCTCGAACGAGGGGTTCTCCGTGGTGGCCCCGATCAGCACGATGGTGCCGCGCTCGACGTGGGGCAGGAACGCGTCCTGCTGCGCGCGGTTGAAGCGGTGGATCTCGTCGACGAAGAGGACGGTTCGCACGCCGCGGCGCTGGTGGGTCTCGGCCTCGGCGATGACCTGGCGGATCTCCTTGATGCCGGACAGCACGGCGGAGAACGCGACGAAGCGGGCGCCCGTGACGTGCGCCATCAGGGAGGCGAGCGTGGTCTTGCCCGACCCCGGCGGGCCCCACAGGATCATCGAGTGCAGCTCGCCGCGCTCGAGCGCGGTGCGGAGGACCTTGCCCGGGCCGAGCAGGTCGTCCTGGCCCACGACCTCGTCGAGCGTGCGCGGGCGCATGCGGTCGGCGAGCGGCGCGCGCGGGTCCGTCGCCGGAGGCGCGGTCTCCGCGGGCTCGCCGAAGAGGTCCACTAGTGCCCCGACCCGCGAGCTCCGCCGGCGGACACGGGGGTCGATCGGGTCCGGCTGCGCGGTGCCATCAGGGCCCTCCTCACGCGGCCTTCGGAGCATCGACCGCGGCCCCAGCTTGCAACGGATCCCCTGCACAGGTCCACCGGAACGGGTGCGCGGATCGATTCCTCGTGCTCGGACCGCGCGCTCCGTGCGGTCTATGGTCGCCCGTGCGCCGATCGTGGCGGGACACCGCGCTCCCAGGTGGGGCGACGGTGCCCCGGGAGCACCGCGGCGTGCCCGCGGCAACTGCGCGGATCACCACGCATCGGTCGTGGCACCGCGGTTGCCGTGTCTCGGGGGAGCGCACGTCGAGGAGGACCTGATGACCATGGGGAAGACCGACGCGGCCACCGCCGCCGGCGCACGGCCCTGGCACGTGCTCGAGATCGCGGAGGTCGAGTCGCGCCTCCGTACCGGCGGGCGCGGTCTCGACCGTGCGGAGATCGCCGCCCGCCTGCAGCGCTGCGGACCCAACGAGCTGACGGAAGCGCCGCCATCCAGTCGCTGGGTCCTGCTCCTCCTTCAGTTCAGGAGCCCGCTGATCTACATCCTCCTCCTCGCCACGGTCGTCACGCTGCTGCTGGGCGAGTACGCCGACGCCGTCGTCATCGGGCTCGTGCTGGCGCTGAACGCCGTGATCGGGTTCACGCAGGAGCGCAAGGCGGAGAGCTCCGTCCGCGCCCTCATGCATCTCGTCTCCCCGCACGCGCGCGTGATCCGTGAGGCGCGCGACGGGGACGTGGAGAGCCGCGAGCTCGTCCCGGGCGACCTCGTCCTGCTGGAGTCGGGCAGCCGCGTCCCCGCCGACCTGCGCCTCGCCTCGACGAGCGCGCTCCTCGTGGACGAGTCGCTCTTCACGGGCGAGTCGGCGCCGGTCGTGAAGACGACGGCGCCCCTCGGTCGCGAGGACGCCGTCATCGGCGACCGGACGAACATGGCGTATGCGGGCAGCGTCGTCGCGAGCGGCCGCGCACGCGGATACGTCGTCGCCACCGCGAGCGCGACCGAGCTCGGCGCGATCGCCCGGCACGTGCGCACCGGCGAGCGTGCGGAGACGCCGCTGCAGCGCCGGATGACCCGGTTCGCGCGCCTCGTCGCGACCGTCGTGGCGGTGTCGGCGGTGGCGGCGTTCGCGCTCGGGGTGGCGCGCGGGCAGAGCCAGGCCGAGATGTTCCTGATCGCGGTCGCCCTCGCGGTGTCCGCGATCCCGGAAGGCCTGCCGGTCGTGTTCACGATCACGCTGGCGCTCGGCGTCCGGCGCATGGCGCGGCGCAACGCGATCATCCGGCGCCTGCCCGCGGTGGAGACGCTCGGTAGCACCACGGTGATCGGCTCCGACAAGACGGGCACGCTGACCGAGAACCGCATGACGGTGCAGAAGATCTGGGCCGGCGGCCGCACCGTCGCGGTCCGCGAGGCGGGGGCGCGCGGCGCCGTGGCGGTCGCGGACGACGGCGGCGTGGTGCGGCTCCACGAGGCCGGGCCGCTCCACCTCACCCTGCTGGCCGGCGTCCTCACCAACGAGGCCGACATCGCGTTGACCGACGCGGGCTACGAGACCCGCGGCGACCCGACGGAGGCGGCGCTGCTCGTCGTCGCTGCGCGCCTCGGTCTCGAGCCGGCGGAGGCACGCGCCCGTCATCCGGTGTACGCGGAGATCCCATTCGAGCCGGTACGCCAGTACTCGGCGAGCGTCCGCGTCCGCGGCGGCCAGCATGTGGTCTTCGTCAAGGGCGCCCCCGAGCGCGTGCTCGCGATGTGCAGCCGGCGTCTCGCCGACGGCGGCCCGGTTCCGCTGGACCGGGAGGCGGTCCTCGACGCGGCCCACCGCCTCGCGTCCGAGGGGCTCCGCGTGCTCGGCATGGCGTACGGCGAGATCGGGCCGCCGGTCGGGCCGGATCGAATCGACGAGCCCGCCGGACTGACGTTCGTGGGCCTGCAGGGCGCGATCGATCCACCGCGGGCAGGGGTCCGCGAGGCGATCGCGGGATGCCAGGCGTCCGGCATCCGCGTGGTCATGATCACCGGCGACCACGCGGGCACGGCACGCGCGATCGGCGAGCAGCTCGGCATCGCGTCGGCCGAGGCGCCGGTGGTGACCGGCGTCGAGCTCGCCGCCATGGGCGATGCCGAGCTGCGTGCGAAGGTGCTCGACGTTCCCGTGTACGCGCGCGTCGCGCCCGAGCACAAGCTCCGCGTCGTGCGCGCGCTGCAGAGCCACGACGACGTCGTCGCCGTCACCGGGGACGGCGTGAACGACGCGCCCGCGCTGAAGGCCGCGGACATCGGCGTCGCCATGGGCCGGAGCGGGACCGACGTCGCCCGCGAGGCGTCCGACATGATCCTCGCCGACGACAACTTCGTGAGCATCTACGCCGCCGTCGAGGAAGGGCGGATCACCTTCGACAACCTGCGCAAGGTCACGTTCTTCCTGATCTCCACCGGCGCCGCCGAAGTCGCGGCGATCCTCGCCGTGCTGCTCGTGCAGTGGCCGCTGCCGTTCCTGCCGGCGCAGATCCTGTGGCTCAACCTCGTCACCAACGGGCTCCAGGACGTCGCGCTCGCGTTCGAGCCCGGCGAGGCCGGCGTGCTCGAGCGACGCCCACGGCCGAAGGGCGAGGGCATCATCTCGGCGATGCTGTGGCAGCGGACGGCCCTCGCCGGCGTCGTCATGGCCGCCGGCACGCTGCTGCTCTTCTGGTGGGAGCTGCGGACTTCGGGACAGCTCGGCCGCGCCCAGACCGTCGCGCTGACGACCATGGTCCTCTTCCAGGTGTTCCACGTCGGCAACTGCCGGTCCGAGCGCCGGTCCGTGTTCGCGCTCAGCCCGTGGTCCAACCGATTCCTCTTCGTCGCGACCGGCGCCGCGCTCATGGTCCACGTGGCGGCGCTCTACCTGCCGCCCATGCAGTTCCTGCTTCGCGTCGAGCCGCTGGACCTCGGCACCTGGCTCCGCATGGCGATCGTCGCGTCGACGATCCTGCTCGCCGTCGAGCTCCACAAGCTGCTCCTTGCGCGCGGCCTCGCGCCGTCGGCGAGGTGACCGATCATGCCGGCACGCATCCCTCCGGCTGAGGCGCCCGCGGCGCGCGTCGCGTACTTCTCGATGGAGCTCGCGCTCGATCCGGCCATGCCGACGTACGCGGGGGGGCTCGGTGTGCTGGCCGGCGACACCGTCCGGTCGGCCGCCGACCTCGCGCTGCCCATGGTCGCCGTCACGCTGTTGCACCGGCGCGGGTACTTCGAGCAGCGCCTCGACCCGCGCGGCGAGCAACTCGAGGTCCCCGTGGCCTGGCCGGTCGAGCAGCGGCTCGAGCCGCTGGCGCCGCGTGTCGACGTCGTCATCGACGGCCGGCGCGTGTCGATCCGCGCGTGGCGTCGCGACGTGATGGGCGCGACGCGGGCGCGCGTTCCCGTGTACTTCCTCGACACCGACGTCCCCGACAACGATGCGGCCGACCGGACGCTCACGGACCTGTTGTACGGCGGGGACCTCGCGTACCGGCTGCGTCAGGAGGTGGTGCTCGGGCTCGGCGGCGTCGCGATGCTGCGCGCGCTCGGTCACGACGCGCTCGTGCGCTTCCATCTCAACGAGGGGCACGCGGCGCTCGTGGCCCTCGCGCTGCTCGAGGACGCGGTGTCGCCGGCCGCGGTCGACGCGATGCCGGACGCGCGTGCGATCGAGGCCGTGCGCGCGCAGTGCGTGTTCACGACGCACACGCCCGTGCCGGCCGGCCACGACCAGTTCCCGGCCGAGCTGGCGCAACGGGTGCTGGGCGCCCGGCGGTGGGCGTGGCTGCGGGCGCTCGGCGTGGAGGGGACGCTCAACATGACGGAGCTCGCGCTGCGCGCGGCGCGGTTCGTCAACGGTGTCGCCATGCGGCACGGCGAGGTGTCGAAGACGATGTTCCCCGGCTACCCGATCCGGGCCATCACGAACGGCGTTCACGCGGGCACGTGGGTGGCGCCCTCGTTCCAGGCGCTCTACGACCGCCATCTGCCCGAGTGGCGCCGGGATGCCCTCTCGCTGCGATACGCGATCGGCATCGGGGGCGCCGAGATCTGGGAGGCGCATCGCCTGACCAAGCGTGCGCTGCTCGACGAGGTGCAGCGGCGGGCCCGGGTGCGCCTCGACGAGCACGTCATCACGCTCGGCTTCGCGCGCCGGGCGACGGCGTACAAGCGCGCGACGCTGCTGTTCCGCGACCTCGCGCGGCTGCGCGCGCTCGTCGAGCATGGCGGCGGCCTGCAGGTGGTGTTCGCCGGCAAGGCGCACCCGCGGGATGAGGCGGGCAAGGCGCTGATCCGCCGGATTCACGAGGCCCGCGATGCGCTCGGCGACCGTGTCCCGGTCGTGTATCTCGAGAACTACGACGTCGACCTGGCCCGGCTCGTGTGCGCGGGGGTGGACGTGTGGCTCAACACGCCGCGGCCCCCGCTCGAGGCGTCCGGCACGAGCGGCATGAAGGCCGCGCTGAACGGCGTGCCGAGCCTGAGCGTGCTGGACGGCTGGTGGATCGAGGGGCACATCGAGAATGTCACCGGCTGGGCGATCGGCGGACCGGCGCCTCCCTCGGACGAGGAGGCGGCGGACGCCGCTGACGCCGCCGCGCTCTACGACGCGCTTGCCACGGCGGTGCTGCCCTGCTTCTACGGGGAGCGCGATCGGTTCATCAGCATCATGCGGTACGCGATCGCCGTGAACGGCGCCTTCTTCAACTCCCAGCGGATGGTCGCGCAGTACGCGCACAACGCGTACGCGCTCTGAGCCGCCGGGAACCGGCGTCCGTGGTCGGGCCCCGAACTCGATCGTCCACGCAATGCTAGACTCAGCCGCCGTGGCGGCGGGCACAGGCGGAGACGCGCGGCAGCCAGAGCGCTGGGGATCCCGGTTCGGATTCGTCCTGGCGACGGCCGGGTCAGCGGTGGGTCTCGGGAACATCTGGCGCTTCCCGTCCGCCGCCGCCGAGAACGGCGGTGGCGCGTTCGTCGCGCTCTTCCTCCTGGTGATCCTGGTCGTCGGGGTGCCGGGGCTGATGGCCGAGGTGGGCCTTGGACGCCGTGCCGGGCGCAACGCCCTGGATGCGTTCCTCGCCGTGCGGCCGGGGACACCCTGGGTCGTGGCGGGCGCGCTGGCGCTGCTCGCGTCCTTCCTGGTGCTGTCCTACTACGCCGTGATCGCCGGCTGGGTGCTCGCGTACGTCTTCAAGGCGTTGAGCGGCGCGCTGCGGGGACTCGAGGTCCCGGCATTGCGTGAAACGTACGCCGACTTCGTCCGTCATCCCTGGCAGCCCGTGGCGTGGCAGGCGGGCTTCCTGGCGCTCACCGCGATGGTCGTGGTGGGCGGCGTCCGCCGCGGGATCGAGCGCTGGTCCCGCATCCTGATGCCGGGGTTGGTCGTCCTCCTCGCGATCCTGGCCGCGCGGGTGCTCCTCCTCGACGGGGCGTGGGAGGGGCTCGTGTGGCTCTTCCGTCCACACTGGGAGGACGTCAGCGGGCGTGCCGTGCTGCGCGCGATGGGCCAGGTGTTCTTCAGCTTCGGGCTGGGCATGGGAGTCATGATCACCTATGGGAGCTACCTGGATCGCGGCGAAGACATCCATCGGAGCGCGGTGTACGTGGCGGCGGCCGACGTTGGCGTGGCGTTGCTGGCCGGGGCCGTCGTCATCCCGGCGCTCTTCGCGTTCGGCCTCCCGATCGAGGGCGGTGCCGGGCTGCTCTTCGCAACGTTGCCGGCGGTCCTCGGCCAGACGCCGTTCGGCGATGTGCTCACCGTCGCGTTCTTCGTGATGGTGACGATCGCCGCCCTGACCTCGGCCATCTCGTTGCTGGAGGCTCTCGTCGCGTTCATGGATCAGCGCCTGGCGATCCCGCGCATCGTGGCGAGCCTCGCCGCGACCGCGGCGGTCTTCCTGGCGGGCCTCCCGTCGGCCCTCGCTCAGGGCCCGTGGGGGATCGTCATCGACGGACGGGATTTTCTCACCGTGGTCGACACGCTCGTGTCCGACGTGCTGCTTCCGCTCGCCGGGCTGCTGACGGCGCTGTTCGTCGGCTGGGTGTGGGGGGTGGCGCCCGCGCTCGCCGAGCTGCGACAAGGAGCGGGCTGGTTCCCCGAGCGCTTGTGGAGCCTCAGCGTGCGCCTGGTCATTCCCTTGACCGTGGGCACGATCCTGGTGGCCGGGCTGCTCGGCGTCCGCTGAGGCGCGCGCCCGGAGGCCTCGTGGCGGTGGCGAACGCGGGTGGTGGTGCTGCCGGGAAGTGTCGCGAAGAGCGGGGAGGGGCGATGCAGAAGCGGATCGAGACACGAGCGGTTCGTGAGGTCATGACCCGGGCGCCGAAGGTCGTCGGTCCTCGGACCGGGCTGCGCGCGCTGAAGCTGCTGTTCGAGACACACGACTTCAACGCGTTCCCCGTCGTCGACGGCCATGGAGTCCTGGTCGGGATCGTGACGAAGCTCGACTTCCTGAAGATGTTCAGTCCCGACCGTCGCCGCTGGATCCCGGACCTCAAATCCCTCTGGGCCGAGCGGGTCGAGGACATCATGAGCCGGGGCATGATCGCGGTGGCTCCCGAGGACACCATCACGACGGCCGCCGACCTCATGGTCCAATCGAGGTTGCGAAGCCTGCCGGTCGTCCAGCGACACGGGCGCGAGCAGCGACTCGTCGGCATCGTGAGTCGCACGGATTTGATGAAGTGCCTCGTGTTGGAGGACGATGGCTCCGCCTGAAAGCCTCCTGCTGGTGGCCTCGGTGCTCTTGCTCGTCAGCATCATCGCGAGCAAGAGCACCGGGCGCCTGGGAGTTCCCGCGCTCCTGCTCTTCCTGGTCATCGGGATGCTCGCGGGCTCGGAGGGGCCGGGGGGTATCGCGTTCGACGACCCCGGGCTGGCGCAGGCGCTCGGGGTCCTGGCCCTCGCCCTCATCCTCTTTGCGGGCGGCGCCGATACCGACTGGCGCTCGGTCCGACCGGTCGTGTGGGAGGCGCTGGCGCTGTCGACGCTCGGCGTCTTCATCACGGCGGTCACGCTGGCCGCGTTGTTACATCTCCTCCTGCAGTACTCGTTCCGGGAGGCGTTGCTGCTCGGGGCGATCGTCTCGTCCACCGACGCGGCCGCCGTCTTCGCCGTGCTCCGGTCGAGAAACGTCGGCCTCCGGGGACGGTTGAAGCCCCTGTTGGAGCTGGAGTCGGGCAGCAACGACCCGATGGCCGTGTTCCTCACGGTCGCCGCCATCCGCGTCCTGATGGAGCCGGCGGTGCCCGCCGGCTCCATCGCCCTCGCGTTCGTGCTGCAGATGTCGGTCGGCGCGGCGGCGGGTTACGGCATCGGCAAGGGGATGGTGTGGTTCGCCAACCGGGTCCGGCTCGAGTACGAGGGGCTCTATCCGGTCCTGATACTCGCCCTCGTCCTGTTCACCTATGGTGCCACCGCGACGATCGGGGGCAACGGGTTCCTGGCGGTCTACCTCGCCGGCATCGTGATGGGCAACAGCGACTTCATCCACAAGAGGAGCGTCGTCCGCTTCCACGATGGTCTGGCTTGGCTGATGCAGATCGTGATGTTCCTTGCCCTGGGGCTGCTCGTGTTCCCATCGCGGCTCGTGACCGTCATCGTGCCGGGCTTGATCACCGCCGCGGTGCTGATGTTCGTGGCGCGCCCCGTCGGCGTCCTCCTGGTCCTCTTTCCGTCGAAGATGCCGCGGGCCGCGAAGGCGATGGTCGCATGGGTCGGGCTGCGGGGCGCCGTCCCCATCGTGCTCGCCACGTTCCCTCTCCTCGCCGGGGTGCCGGGAGCCGATCGGCTGTTCGATCTGGTGTTCTTCGTGGTCCTGACCTCCGTCTTGCTCCAGGGAACGTCCATCCCGGCCGTCGCCCGCTGGCTCGGACTCGATGTGGCGGCCGAGCGGCCGCTCGTGCCGTCCGACGTCTCGGCGGTCGCCACGGCGGGCGCCCTTCTGACGGAGATCCGGGTCCCTCCCGGGTCGGCGACAGCCGGGAAGCGGGTCCTCGATCTCGGGCTGCCGCGTGGGGCCCTCATGGTGCTGCTGAAGCGCGGGGACCACGTGATCATCCCCGATGGGGGAACGGAGATCGAGGAAGGCGACGTGGTCGTGGTCCTCGCCGATGAGCGGGCGCACGAGGCCATCAAGGCCCTGGTGGAAGGCGGCGGCGGACGGGCGGATCGGCCCAGGGGGGCGTGCTAGACAGCCCGAACTAGCGGGCGGCGAGCCAGGCGGGCAGCGCGGCCAGGTCCGTCAGATGCGCGACGGGCGACACGCCCCAGCGCTCGAGGTCGGCCGTCTTCGCGCGATACGCGATGAACGGCACGCCCGCCTTGGCCGCCGCGAGCCCGTCGACCCACGAGTCGCCGATGACGACGGCGTCTTGCTCACACGCGCCGAAGTGCCGCGCGATGACGGACCAGCCGTCGGGCGCCGGCTTCATCGCGCCCATCTCGTCGCGCGTGACCACGAGGTCGAAGTGCGGCGGCAGGCCGAACCGCTCCAGCGCGCGCGCGGTGACCTCGCGCGCGTTGTTGGTCCACAGCGCGACGCCGCAACCCGCCGCGCGTGCCCCCAGGACCGCCTCGAGCGCGCCGGGCTCGAGCCAGGCCTGGTCGACCGCGCGCCGCTCGTGGGCGAGCGCGATGGTCCACGCCGCCGCCTCGAGCTCCGCGGAGGTGGCGCGACAGCGATCGATCAGCTCGCCGACGCGGTAGCGATCCTCGCGCACGGGCAGGGGGCCGCAGGCCTGCTCGAACATCGCCCGGATCTCGAGCGCCATCGCCGCGAGGTCCAGCGGGGAGTTCACGAGCGTGTGGTCGAGGTCGAACACGCAGAGTTTCACGCCGCGAACAGCATAGCGCGCGTGACCCGCGTGCTACCATCAATCGTCGATATGAAGCGCCGATCCGGACTCGTCTCGGCCTTCGTGCTGGCCCTCGCCCTGCTCGTCGCCGCCCCCGTCGCCGCGCTCGAAGAGGCGGACCGGTTGTACCTGGTGGGCGAGCGCGCGGTGGCCGACGGTCTGCACGCGCTCGCGGCCCGCGTGCTCGAGCGGTTCGTCATCGAGCATCCCAACGACTCGCGCGTCCCTGCCGCCACCCTCCTGCTCGGCCGCGCGGCGCTCGGCGTGGGCCTCGGCGAGCGCGCGCTCGAGACGTTTCGCAGCGCGCAGCGCATGTCGCTGCCGGCCGAGCGCACGCTCGAAGCCCGTCTCTGGGAGGGGGAGGCGCTCTTCCGGCTCAAGCGCTGGGCCGAGGCGCGCACGGTGTTCGACGAGGTGTTCACCAGCGACCCGGCCTCGCCGTCCGCCCCCGACGCGCTCTACGGGCTTGCGTGGACGGAGCTCGAGAGCCGCCGCCACGACGCCGCGGCCCGGCACTTCCGTGAGCTGATCGCCCGCTATCCGCAGCACGCGCTGGTTCCGTCGGCCGCCGTCTATCTCGCGCGCACGCTCGTCGACGCCAAGCGCTACGGCGAGGCCACGCCGCTCCTGGTCGAGTTCCCGACGAAGTACCCGACCCACGCGCTGCGCCCCGACGCGCAGTACCTCCTGGGCCTCGCGCGCGTCCGCGGCGGCGACGCGAAGACCGGCGTCGCCGACCTCCGCGCGTTCCTCGAGGCGCACCCGCAGCACGAGCTGGCGCCCGCGGCGCGCCGCCTCGTGGGCGACACGCTCGCCCGCGTGGGCGACCGCGACGACCTGCTCGCGACCTACCAGGCGCGGATGAGCGAGTCCCCCCCGACGCCGGACGGCCTCTACGAGGCCGCGCAGATCGCCGGGCGCCTCGGCCGCGCGAAGGACCAGGAAGCCGCCTGGCGGCGCGTGCGCAAGGAGTTCCCGGACTCGCCGCTCGCGCAGCGCGCCGCGCTCGACCTCGCGAACGTCGCGTTCAAGCGCAAGGAGTGGAAGAACGCCGCGGCCCTCGCGCGCGCCGCGGCCCCGACCGACGACGAGGCGCTGCGCGCCGAGGCATGGCTGCTCGCCGGCGAGGCGGACCTCAAGCTGAAGCGCTATCCCGACGCCGCGAAGGCGTTCCAGGGCGCCACCGCCGTCGACGGCGCCGAGGCGGGCGTGCGCTATCGCGCGCTCGCCGGCCTCGGCCTCGCGCACGAGGAGCAGCAGCAATGGAAGCAGGCGCTGAGCGCGTACGAGTCCGTGGCCGGCAAGAGCCCCGACGCGGGCCTGCGCGACTGGGCGCAGGAGCGCGCGAAGTCCGTGAAGGCGCGCCTGTCGAAGGCGCCCGCGCCGGCGCAGCCGGCCGAGCCGAAGGCGAAGGGCAAGTCGTGATCGCCCGTCTCGCGACCCTCGCCCTGGTCTGGCTCGCTCTCACGGCCCAGACGCCGCTGCCGCTCACGCCGCCGCCGCCGGAGCTGGGCGCGCTCGTGCCGTTCGCGGCGGCGCCGATCGAGAAGCCCTCGCTCGGCGCCGCCGCGCTCCCGCTGCCGCCGCCCCCCGCCGAGCTGCCCGCCCTGCGGCCGGCCGCGCTGGTGGTCCCGGCCGCCGAGAAGCCGATGGCGCCGCTGGCCGCGCCGGGCGCGGCGCCGTGCTTCTGGGCATGGCTGCCGAGCGCGTCGGAATCGCTCAAGTGCGGGACGGGGCGCTTCTATCACGGCGAGCACGAGAAAGCGCGCGAGGCGCTCGAGCAGGCGGTGAAGACCGGGTCCGAGCGCGAGCTGCTGGCCGAGGCCCGCTACTGGCTCGCGGAGACGCACTACGCGCTCGGGCGCCCCGACCTCGCCGACGGGCTGTTCCGCCAGGTCGCGCAGGAGCCGCGCCAGCCGCTGGCGGTGTGGGCGCTCTTCAGCAACGGCTGGACGGCGCTGCGCGTGGGTGACGCCGCCCGTGCGCGCGACGTCTTCGCGCGGCTCGCCGCCTCGCCGGTGCCCGCGCCGCTCGACGGCTGGTCGCGCCACGGCCTGGCGCTCGCCCTCTACGCCCTCGGCCGCTTCGAGGACGCCGAGCGGATGTGGGCCGATCTGAAGGCGCGCGCCGTGCCGCCCCCGCTCTCGCGGGACGTGCTCTTCTGGTACGGCGAGAGCCTCGGGCGCATCGGCCGCCACGCCGAGGGCGCCGCGGAGCTCAAGCGCTTCACCGACGGGGGGTCGCACCCGCTGCTGGCAAGCGGGCTCCTGCGTCAGGGCTGGTGGACGCTGGCCGGCGGGCAGCCGAACGAGGCGGTCGCGCCGCTCCGCGCGGTGATCGCGATGCCCGTGCGCCCGACCGCCGGCAGCGCCGCCGTCGAGCGCGACTGGGCGGATGCAGGCCTCGCGCTCGCGCTCCTGGCCGGGGGGGACGTCGACGCCGCCCGGGCGGCGGCGGAGCCGCTCCGGGCGCGCCGATCGCCGCTGCTCACCGCGGTGCTCCTGCGGCTGGCCGCGGGAGCCGTGGAGGCGAAGCGTCCCGCCGACGCGCAGCCCATCATCCAGGAGCTGCTCGCCGGCCGTCTCGATGCCCCGGCGCGCGCCTGGGCCTTGCTCGTGGCGGGCGACGCCCAGCACGCGCAGGGCAATCGCGACGAGGCGCGCACGCAGTTCGAGCAGGCGCACCAGGCGGATCCGAGCGGCCTCACCGGCCGCCAGGCGGCCCTGCGGCTCGCGCGCGTGAACTTCGAGCTGCGCGAGTTCGCCCAGGCCGCGACCGACGTGGCCCCGCTGCTCGGCACCGCGCTGCCGCCCGACCTGCGCAACGCCGCGCTGCTCCTGCGGGGCGAGGCCGCGTATCACGCGGGCGACTACACGACGGCCGCGGACGCCTACCGCCGCGCGCTGGTGGAGCTGCCGCAGGCGAACGAGGCGGCGGGCGTGCGGCTCGGGCTCGGCTGGACCGCCCTGCGCCAGGGGCGGGAGGACGAGGCGCGCCGGCACTTCGCGGACTTCGTCAAGGCGCAGCCCGACCACCCGCTCGCGGGGGACGCGCTGCTGGTGGCCGCGGAGCTCGCGCTCACGCTCGGCGACCTCGACGAGGGCCGGGCCCTGCTCGACCGCGCGCTGAGCGCGTACGCCGCGCACCCGCGCATCGAGATCGCCAAGCTCAACCGCGCGCTGCTGCTCCTGCGGCGCGGGGAGGCCGGCGCCGCCGAGCCGATCCTGCGCGAGTGGATCGCGCGCGCGCCGTTCCCGCCGCTCCTCCCCCGCGCGCAGGCCGCGCACGG
>Ga0194131_10001485_pt1 | contig 40052 bp, 31 predicted proteins | sample TA2KigO120mmetaG_FD_148631 | JGI IMG/M metagenome (GOLD analysis project Ga0194131, IMG submission 148631) | Freshwater microbial communities from Lake Tanganyika, Tanzania - TA2015053 Kigoma Offshore 120m | ecosystem: Environmental > Aquatic > Freshwater > Lake | place: Tanzania: Lake...
GCGCCCTTCCAGATCGCCGTCAGCGAGTCGGCGACGAAGCGCTGCCCGCCCTGGTTGCCGCCCGAGTCGCCGATCAGGAAGATCGTCTTGAAGCCGTGCATCTTGAGCGAGTGCACGATGTCGAGGAGCAGCGCACGGTACGTGCCCTCACGCATCGAGATCGTGCCCGGGCTCGTCATGTGCCCCGTCGCCGGGTCGATCCCGCCTTCCGGCGTGAACTTCACGAGCGGCGCACACAGGGCGTTGCCGAGCTTGCGGGCGATCGCCTCGCAGTTCGACTGGTTCACATAGTTGTGCTTGCCGGTCACCAGCCACGGGCCGTTGGGTTCGACACCGCCGGTGGCGATGATCGCAGTCGTCTTGCCGGCCTTGAGCGCGTCGCGCACGTCCATCCACGTCATCTCTTCGATCCAGACCGTGTTCGCGACCGGGAGCGGGTTTGGCGTGTCGCGGCAGTTGTACAGGTTGGCGCGGCAGTCGCCGCCGCCCATGGTGCGCGGGTCAGGCGCTTGTCCGCGGCCACCGCCGCGCCCGGCCTGGCCGGCGGCTCCTCCAGCCGGCGGGTCCTGCGCGAGCGCCGACGTGGCGGTCAGCGCACCAACGACAACCATCGAGAACAGTCGCTTCATTTGGATACTCCGCGAGCTAGGGGGTGACTTGGGAGCGGCGACGACGTGCAGCGTTCCCCGGACCTCCGGGGCCTTCAAACGTGGCAGAATTGCAGAGGCCGCCGCAACCTCTACGGTCGCGGCGGCCCCGACGCTGAGCGGCGAGCGCTCGGCGGCTTACTTCATGACCATCCAGTTCGAGATCTGGGCGTCCGTGTTATGCCCCATCCGGATGCCGGCGAACCCATCGAGCGACGTCAGCTTGCCTTCGCCGATCAGCGCCGACTTCGCGTAAGTGCCCACCACCTTGCCGTTGATCGAGCAGGTGACGTTGTCGCCCTTGACCGAGACCGAGATATCTTGCTTCACGGGCTTCGCCACATCCGCTTCCGTGTTCACGGCGGCATTCGCTTCGCCGCGCGGGCCGTTCATCTGGAACGTGCCGCGCTGCGCCGTCGGCGAGAATCCGCGCATGATGAACGAACCGTTCCGGTAGGCCGCGCAGTAGAGGGCTTCCGGCTTGTCGGTATCGAGCCCCTTTCCGGCGATCACGATGCCAAACGCGTGCGGATGCGTCATCGTCTGCTTGGCCTCGTTGAACGACGCCATCACGGTATAGTCGCCCGACACGTTCTGGGCAGTGTTCCAGTACGTCGTGGCAGGACCCGTCGTGATGTGAATGCCGGCACCCATGCCGACGATCAGCTGGTCCGTGATCTTCATGCCACCGGCGGCTTCGCGGGCGTCAATCTTGGCCTGCCAGCCAGCCAGCTTCACGCCTCCGTCCTTCACGGCCTTCGAGGCATCATCCATTCCGCCCTGCGCGGCGGCGATAGCCGGCGCGGCGATCAAGGCGAGCACTGCGAGCGCGTTACGACGCATTCGGTCTTCTCCTGAGTATCCGGGGGTTCGGTTAACAATACGGTGGCTTCGGGTCCCGTGCCACGGCTGCGCGGCCGCGATCTTGCCCGCCGGTCCTGGACGACTCCCGAAGCCAACGCTTCTACCCCGCTCCGCGTCTATTGGTCACGAGGGTCAGTCCAGGCGCCGCCCGGTGCGGCGCCCTTTTGTTATCTTCTGCCGGCCTTCGGAGGCCCCGGTTGGTCGGGGCGACGCCAGACCGCCTCACCCGGCGGCACCCCAGAACCGATCACGAGGACAACGCGTGGCAACGGCGACAGCAGCGAACGCGGCACAGGGCACGACCGACGAGCGCGACCTCGAACTCCTGGACAAGCTCGCGCGGGCCCGAAAGGAACTCGCGGTCCAGATTTCGCAGCGGATCGTCGGACAGCACGACATCGTCGAAGGCCTCGCGGCGGCCATCCTCGCCGGCGGTCACGTCCTGCTGATCGGCGTGCCCGGCGTTGCCAAGACCCTGATGATCCAGACGCTGTCTCAGGCGCTGGACCTCTCGTATTCGCGCGTCCAGTTCACGCCCGACCTGATGCCCTCGGACATCACGGGTACCGAACTCCTCGAAGACGATGGAACGGGCAAGAAGCAGTTCCGCTTCACGAAGGGTCCCGTCTTCGCGAACATCATCCTGGCCGACGAAATCAACCGCGCACCACCGAAGACCCAGGCCGCGCTCCTCGAGGCCATGCAGGAACACCGTGTGACGGCCAGCGGCAAGACCTACCAGCTGCCGGAGCCGTTCTTCGTGCTTGCCACGCAGAACCCGATCGAGCACGAGGGCACGTACCAGCTCCCCGAGGCCCAGCTCGACCGCTTCATGTTCAAGCTGGTCGTGGGGTACCCGAGCAAGGCCGAGGAAGAGCAGATCGTCTCGCAGACCACGAGCGCGTACAAGGCTGTGATCAAGCCCGTGCTTCGCGGCGACGAGATCATCGAGATGCAGCAGCTGGTGCGGCGGATGCCGGCGCCGCCGAGCGTGGTGGAGTACGCGGTGCGCCTGGCGCGCTCGACGCGCCCGGGCGAGCCCGGTGCGACGCCCGAGATCAAGAAGTACGTGAGCTACGGCGCGGGTCCTCGCGCCGGCCAGAACCTGGTGCTTGGCGCGAAGGCGCGCGCGGCGATGGATGGCCGCAGCGTGCCGGACCTGGACGACGTGAAGTCGGTCGTCAAGGAAGTGCTCGGCCACCGCGTGGTCATGAACTTCCAGGCCGAGGCCGAGGGCGTGACGGTGGACAAGCTGGTGCAGTTGTAGCGTTTCACCACAGGTAGTTACTAGGGCGCCCTCCAAACCGGTTCAGCGGCTTGGAGGGCGTCTAGTTTCGCTCCGCTCAGCGCGCAGACGTCGGCATCCGGCCCGCTTTCGAACATCGTCGCTGTCATCAGTCTGCGGAGCGTGCGTCACAGCCGCGTCATTCAACCCGAAATCACGGCTTCCGCCTCGATCTCGACCAGCATCGCCGGGTCAATCAGCGCTCGCACCTCGACCATCGAAGTTGCCGGCCGGATCTCGCCGAAGACCTCACCGTGCGCGCGGCCGACGGCCTCCCAGTCGCGGGCGATGTTCACGACGTACATGCGGGTCCGCACGACGTCCGCGATCGTCGCGCCGGCGCGGCCAAGCGCGTGTTCGATGTTCTTCAGCGTCTGGACCGCCTGGGCATACGCATCGCCCGGTCCGACGATCCCGCCGTCCGGTCCTGTGGCGGTGGTACCGGAGATGTGCACGGTGTTCCCGGAACGCACGGCGCGGGAGTAGCCGACCACGGGCTCCCATTTCGTGCCGGATGAGATGTTGGTGCGTGGCATGGCGGTGCGTGAAAGTTCGAGGCGGGCTGCTGGCATTGCGGCTGGCGGCGCAAAGCGCCCTCGCCGTAATCTAGGCCACCATGCCAGCGCGCCGACCTCGCGCCTCATCCCGTCCGCACGCCGCTACCCCCGAGGCGCGCGCTGCCAGTGACGCGCGCGATGCCGGTGACGCGCAGATGACGGCCCTCCGCGAGCGTAGCGGCAACTCGTCATCCGGGGACGGCGTGGAACCGTCGGGCGCGCACAGGATTCGCATCCAGGGGATCGGCCGGTGTGAAGTGCGGCTGGGCCGTACGGTCGTGTGCCCCGACGCATCGGTGCAGTTCGCGCTCCTGCTCTACCTTGGCGCGCGTGCCGGCGAGCGGATCGCCCGCGGGCACCTGCTCGACTTGTTCTGGCCCAAGGGCGAAGATGCGGACCGGAAGCACGCGCTTCGGCAGTTCCTGTATCGGCTGAAGCGCGCCGGCGTACCGATTGACGTTGATGGGCCGGACGTCGTGCTCCCGGCGGACGTCGTGTCGTCGGACCTCGCGGACGTCCGGAGCGCCGCATGGATCGCGACCGCCACGGCGACAGCATTGCCCATCCCCGCCGCCGTGCTTCCCGCGTACAAGCCGACGGTTTCGCAGCCGTTCGCCGCGTGGGTCGAGGGCCAGCGGGCCGAAGTCTGGGCGGCGATGCGCAAGGCCGCATTGCGAATCATCGAGTCCGGGCGCCGAGAGGGTCGCTGGGCCGATGTCGAGCTCGCTGCGCGCCGCTGCGTGGCCTCCGACCCGCTGCACGAGGAAGCGACGCTCGCGCTGGCGGAATCCGTGGCGATGAGCGGCGCCAAGGCCGAAGCCGTCCGGATCCTTGAAGGGTACCTGATCGAGCTCGGCGACCTCAGCAGAACGATCGGCCTGCCGGCGCGCCTGCTCAAGCGGCGGATCTCCGAGCAGCCGCCGGATCGCGCCCCGACGCGCGCGGACATCCCCATGATCGGCCGCGCGTCCGAGCTCGCATGGCTCAACGAGCAGCTCGAGGGGACGAAGCGCGGCGCATCGGTGTTCGCGGCGATCACCGGACCGCCGGGCATCGGGAAGACCACGCTGGCGCGCGAGTTCGCGGCGCACGCCGAGATGCGCGGATGGCGCGCCATGTTCGTGCGCTTGCATCCGAGCGACGTGGATCGCCCGCTCTCGATGTACGCCGACCTGGCGAGCGGGCTCCTGGCCGCCGAGGGCGCGCTCGGCGCGGCGCCGGAGAGCCTGGCGAACGCGAAGCGGCTGATCACGCTGGAAGACCCGGTTAAGGAACGGCCAGGATTCGAGAACGTGGACGTCGCGCAGCACCAGATGCGCGCGGCTATGGAAGACCTGCTGACATCGGTGTGTCACGAAGGCCCGCTCGTGTTCGTGATCGAGGATATCCACTGGCTCGACAACGCCTCGATTCGCCTCATGCCTTGGCTCTTCGAGCGGCTCTCCGATGGGCCCGTGATGTGGCTGTTTTCGACGCGTCCGGAGGGGCGCTACGAGCAGGTGATCCCCCGCTTCCGCGAGCAGAACGTGGCGCTCCGGGCACTCCCGCCGCTGGATCGGACGGAAACGCTTGCCTTGGTGCGGGCCGTGGCGGGTTCGGACCTCCAACCGGACGAATCGCCGGTAGTGGGCGCGGCGTACGAGATCACGGCCGGGAACCCGATGTTCGTGCGGGAGGTGGCTGCGCACTTCGCGCGCGCCGCCGACGTCGCGCGGATTCCGTCGAGCCTTCGCGCGATCATCCGCGAACGTGTCGCGCGGCTCCCGGCCGAGTCCGCGCGAGTCCTGCAGGCCTGTGCGATGCTCAGCCGATTCGCGACGACGGAACGGGTGCGGCTGATGCTCGACATCGCGAGCGCGACGTTGTTCAGCGCACTGGAATCGCTCGACGACCTCGGCATCCTCGCGCCGCAGCGTGCCCCCGGTTCGCTGGTGATGCACGAGTTGTGGATCGAGGAGATCCTTGCCGACGTCCGGCCGGCCGTTGGCGCGCTGCTGCACCTGCGGGCGGGCGAGATCCTTGCGGCCGAGTCCGAGCAGTCGAAGGACTCGGCGATGACGTCGGAGGCCGCGCGGCATCTAGTTGCAGCCGGCGCGCGCGATCGGGCACTGCTCCTGTTGATTTCGCTGGCGCACGTGCAAAAGCGGGGCGGGCTGATCCAGGAGGCTATCGAGTCGAGTCGGGCGGCGCTCGACCTCGCGGTGGGCACAGGGCGCGAAGACGAGGTGCGCGTGCTGCACGCGCGGTGCCTGGCGGACGGCGGGGCTTGGGCGAAGGTGCTGGAGGTGGTTCCGGAGCGGCCGTCGGTGACCAAGGAGCATAGCCCGACGCGCGAGGCGATCGAACTGGAGTTGTTGAGGATTGAGGGGAGGTGGCGGTCCTGGACGGATATCGGATCGCCCGTCGAAGTGTTGAGGGCGATCATGGCGACGAACTCGTTTCCGCATGACCTGCGGGCGGCTGCGCTGTTGATCGCGACGCGTTACGCGTCGAACGCACTCGACACGGCCACGGTGCGGGTGCTGGCGGCAGATCTGGCGGTGCTGCGCGCGGGCGCCGGCGGCGCGGACAATCCAATGCTCGATGTCTGCGAAATGATTGTTGAACACGATGTCGGTTCGCTGGACCGAGCTCTTGAGTTGGCCCGCGCATCGGTCGAGCGTGCAGAGTCTGTTGGCACGCCCCACGAGCTTGCAAGAGCTCAACGTTTTCTGGCGCTCGTACTTCGCGCGGTTGGCAACTTCGACGGGGCCGTTTCGGCTTGCGACGCGGCCGCTCGCCTCGCGATTCGGCACTCGCTTGACGAAGAGGCTGCGCTCGCGCACATCTCCCTCGCGAACGCTCATCTCGAATTTGGAAACCCCCAGCAATCCCTTGCGTTGCTTCCAGAGATCGAACGGTACTATGAGCGATTTGCCGGTCAACATGCCGCCTACATCTGCGCCATTCTACACTGCCGTATTTTGATTCAGCTGGGCGACGTCGCCGGGGCCAGCGCCACTCGGCCCGAGGTAGACTCCAGGTATGCGCTCTCCGTCCGTGTGAGCACGCAACACGCGGTGTTGGACTGTCAACTCGCCGATAAGCATACTGACGGCGTTCGCCTAAAAACGGCCATTCACGCGCTCGAGCTTTACCTTGAGCGCGCTGCGTCGATACCGCTAAACGATTCGCCGGTAGCGGCGCTATCGCGAGCACTTAGGCTGACTGGCCGCCAGCGAGAAGCGACGAGCCGCGTTCGGCGATTTCTCGGCCATGATCGCAGAAGTCGCGGCAGGCTCGAGCCTGAGCTCGCGCTCGAAGTTACCATCCTGTTTGGCGGCGACGCAGGGCTACTCTTGCGTAGAGACAGCTCCAGAGTGCCGTAGGGTTGGTGGCAACGTGTGCTCGTCAGACCTAGGCGCGCCACTCGCCCGCAACACAATTTCCATTTTCTGCCAGTTACTGTCGGTAATCAGCGCCGCCACAATAGCGGGGTCGAACTGGCGACCACTTTCGCGCCTTAGCTCCGCCCGCACGAGCGAAGGGGAAAGGGCATCTCGATAGGGACGATCGGTAGTCATTGCGTCCATCGTATCAGCGATCGCGACCATGCGAGCCCACAACGGTATCGCGTCGCCCTTCAGGCCATCAGGATACCCGCTGCCGTCCCACGCTTCATGGTGACTACGAATGGCGGGAAGCAGGTCGCGAAACTGCGACACCTTTGAAACGATCGCCGCGCCTTTCTCGGGATGCGACTTCATCACGGCGAACTCAGCGTCTGTCAGCCGTCCGGGCTTACGAAGAATTGGCGCGAACTCTTCGTGGATCTTGCCGACGTCGTGAAGCAGTGCAGCCATTGCGACGCGATCGACAGCCTTGGTTCCGATGCCAGCCGCGTCGGCTACAACTCGAACGTACGCCGCGACACGCTGCGAGTGGCCGGAGGTGTACGGATCTCGCGCCTCAACCGTCGCTACGAGAAGCTGAAGGAGCTCTTCACTCTCGTTCTCAAGCTCTCGCGTTGACTTGTAGAGATGCTGCAACCCCAATAGCGGAAGCAGTAGCGCTCCGCTCCACGCCCAGCCAACAGTCTGATACGCGAGAGCAAATCCAAGGACAATTGGAATGCCGACCAGATCGTAGGCGATCATACGTCGGATATCGGTACGGGCAATCGACGTCAAAAACGATTCGGCGGTTGTCGGCCAGTACAGCCGAAAAAAGCACGCGGTTCACGGCAAAGAACACCACGAATGCCGCTGCAAACGGCGCAAGATTGCGAATCAGTCCCTGCTGAATCGGAGTGCCACCCAATCCCGCAAAAGTCAGCGTTGCAACTGACATGGCTACCAGCGTGGCCGCCACGTTGAACACCACGCGGATCGACTCCCGCCGGTGGAAGTACTCACCAATCAGCACCGCCGTACCGGCACCGATTATCACCGGAGTCGACGGAGACACGGCCAGGCTCGCAAGGAACGGGATAAAGGCGATCGAACCAAACCCGCCCTTTGCAAGGCGGTACGAGAGACCTTCCGCAACAGCAGCGGCGAGCGAGAAGAAGACCGCCGCTTCGACATCAGCGGCGCCGCTAGACGCAGCAAAGCGAAACGCGGCGGCAACCGCAGCAGCCGCCAGCAGGCAAACGGCGGTGACGACGGCGAACGTCTTGCGTGAATAGCGTGGCTCAGCCATCAGTTGGGGAGTCGCCCCCGACGCCAGCCTACCAGGTGAAGTAGTCTCGGAGCATCCCGAGCAAATACGTCATCATCTCGCGTCACCTCCCTTTTCACTAAGTCACACGCCGCGTCCGCGGGTCGTGTGCTACAAGGTTGGCTCCGCTCTGTTACTCGCTGGTTCCGCTGTGGCTCCGCTTCGCCGGAGTCGGGGGACTTATCTCCTCAGTTGACTGTGAACGCGCACCGGCGCGAGCGATGGCCCGCGCTACTTCCCTGTGCCTGACTTGGATCCCGTTGCAGCGGCTGCGCCAGGCGCAGCCACCGATTGCATCCACCGATTCGTCGCGTCGAGCACCGCCAGCACGCCCGCCGTCTCGAGACTGTCACGCACCGCGCAGCTCCCGGTCAGCAGCGCGCTGGTCCGCCCTTCCCGCACCGTGACTCCGGAGAGCACGATATCCCGGTCAAATGCCGCGATCACCTTCACGCCCTCGAGCGAGAACTGCCGCGCGCCGTCGTCACTCAACGCCACCGCACTGAGCGCGGCCCGCGCGGCCAACTCCACACGCGCACGCTCCGTCTCCATCCCTTCGGCCTCGCCCACGTATTGCTTCTCGCCCTTCCGCAGCGTCACGCGGCACACCATCCCTTTCGCCCGCGAGCCGCGCAGCTCGACATCCTCGAAGTACACGGCTCGCCCGGTCCGTGCGGCGCGCACGATCGCCTGCTCTTCCGGCTCACCGCTTGGCGGACGCTTCACGGTCGTCGCCACGCTCACCTTGCGATGGTCCACGCGCATGCCCAGATGCGCCACCAAGGCGCTCTCGACATTCCGCACCACCTGCTTCGGCGTCAACTCACCCGTGACAAGCATGTGGATCGCGTCCACACCGCCGCTCGCGTCCGCGACGATCTTCGCCGAGACGACGCTCTGCAGCGTCACCAAACAGCTCTTCGGCGCGCGCAAGCGGCAAAACCTGCCCAGCGATTTGATTCGCGTTCGAGCCGTGGATTGTCATCGCGTCTGATGCCCCAACCGCGTGTGGGTCAAGGGTTCATCCTAATCACTTAGTGTCCAATTGCGCTACAGCAATCGTGACCGGAAGACGACTCAACCCGTTGGGCGTCATACACTTGGGAGCGGTTAGCTGTCTCAGGTCAGAACACCCGAAGGGCGTTATTCGATCGGGATGTTGAATTCCTTCAACTTCCGGTAAAGCGTCCGTTCGCCTATGTCCAAGAGGTCAGCGGCTTTACGTCGGTTGCCGCGGGTCTCACGAAGCGCGGCCTCGATCGCCGCCCGCTCGATTTGTGACATTGTCATTCCCGGAGTCACTGTCACCACATTGGGCGAAATGACCGGTCCCGGCGGCTCGAGCCCGCCGGCGAGAACCGCCCCCTGACCGCTCGCCACCACAAGCCCAGGCAACGCGGGCCCCGGCAGCCACGTCCCGTTACTTCCGACCTGTGCGAGCAGCGCGCGATCGTCGTCCACGCGCCGACGCAGTTCCTCGACCTGCAACTTGAGCTCGACGAGCGACCGCACGATGAACTCGAGTTCACGGCCGCCCGCGCGCTCGCCTTCGCGCAACACCGGGCCCACGTGAACGGGCAACATCCGCGCCGGACCCTGATCGCGGATCGCCTGGGGAATGTCCTCCAGCCCGATCGCACGTCCGTGCGACAACACGACCATGCTTTCGACCAGGTTGCGCAGCTCGCGCACGTTGCCGGGCCAGTGGTAATCCACGAGCGCCTGCATCGCCTCGGGCGTGATGCCCCGGAACTCTCGCTCGTGTTGCCGACTGAACTCCTGCACGAACCGCCGGACCAGGAGCACGATGTCCGAGCGCCGCTCCCGTAACGGCGGCAGGTACACCGACAGCACGTTGAGCCGATAGTACAGGTCGCTGCGAAAGTGCCCCCGCTCCACGCTTTCCTTCAGCGCGCGGTTCGTCGCGGCCACCACGCGCACATCCACGGCGATGCTCTGCGTCCCGCCGACGCGCGTGACTTCGCGCTCCTCGAGGACGCGGAGCAGCTTGACCTGCGTCGCGGGCGGCACGTCGCCGATCTCATCGAGGAACAGCGTCCCGCCGTGCGCAAGCTCGAACCGCCCGATCCGGCGCTCCGCCGCGCCGGTGAACGCGCCCTTCTCGTGACCGAAGAGTTCGCTTTCGAGGAGCGTCTCGGGAAGCGCGCCCACGTTCACCGCGATGAACGGTTTCGCGCGCCGCGGACTCATCGCGTGAATCGCGCGCGCGACCAGTTCCTTCCCCGTGCCGCTTTCGCCCTCGATCAACACCGTGCTGGAAACCGGCGCCATCTGCTCGACCTTCACGAGCACTTCGCGCACGGCCTCGCTCTCGCCGAACAACCCGGTGCGTTCCGCCATCGCGCGACGGTCGAGCAGCGCCTTGACGCGACCAAAAAGCTCGCCTTCCGCGACCGGCTTGGTCATCACTTCGCTGAAACCGGCGGCCCGCAACCGCTGCTCCAGCTCGCGATCGCCGACATCGGCGAGGCCCAGCACCGCGGCGCCGTCCCACAGTTGCTGGCGCACCAGCGACTGGGTCGAGGCGTCGAGCAGGTTCCCCGTCACGACGATCACGTCGGGCTGCTCGCGCTTCACCGCGCTCGGCAGGTCATCCAATGGCGACACGACGGCCGAGTGGATCCCGGCCGCCTCGAGCAGTGCATTGAGGCGGACGGCGGGTTCGACGTCGGTGAGGGTGATGAGAACGTTCACAGGGGTTGGCTAACTACAACGGCGAGTGATGGGTTGTGGGTTGTCGGTTGCCGGTTTGGGTGAACGGCAACGGCGACTGCAACGGCGACTGCAACGGCGACTGCAACGGCGACTGCAACGGCGACTGCAACGGCGACTGCAACTGCAACGGCAACGGCAACGGCAACGGCAACGGCGACTACAACAGCGACTGCGACGGCGACGGCAACAGCAACTGCAACCTCCGGGGCAGTTCACCTACACCGATAACCGACCACCGATCACCCAACACTCGCAGTGGTCCCTTCCCGACTATCGGTGCGTCCCGTGCTTCCAGAACGGCATCTCGACGATCGTCCCCACGATCCGCTTGCCGCGGACGTCCACTTCGAGCGTGTTCCCCGGCTTCGCGTGGTCGGCCGGGACGTACGCCGTGCCGATGCCGACGCCGAGTGACGGACTCATGGTGCCGCTCCGCACTTCGCCGCTCGGCGCGCCGTTCACGAACACCGGGTAGCCGTGCCGCGGGAACGCGCGGTCCGCGAACGTGAACCCGACGAGCTTGCGCGGCAGCCCTGCGGCGCGCTGCGCTTCGAGCGCCGGCCGTCCGGTGAACTCGCCCTTCTTCATCTTCACAAGCCACGTGAGGTTCGCTTCCAGCGGCGTCACCCCATCGTCAATGTCGTTGCCGTACAGCGCCATGCCCATCTCGAGGCGAAGGGAGTCGCGGCAGCCGAGGCCGGCCGGCGTGACATCGCCCGCGGCGGTGAGGAGATCCCACATCATGACCGCGTGCCGGGGATCGAAGTACAGCTCGAACCCGTCTTCGCCGGTGTAGCCGGTGCGCGCGATCAGCACGTTGCTCACGCCGCCGACCGTCCCCCGCGTGAACCAGTAGTACTTGATCGCGTCGAGGTCGGCATCGGTGTGGCGCTTGAGGATTTCCTGCGCCCGCGGCCCCTGCAACGCGAGCAGCGCGACGTCGTCGCTGATGTCCTCGAGTTTCGCGTCGAAACGCGCCACTTGCCTCGAGATGTGCGCGAAATCCTTGTCCTTGTTGGATGCGTTCACGACCATCATGACGTGGTCGGCGGCGCGGTACACGAGGCAGTCGTCCTCAAAGGTGCCGCGGTCGTTCAGGATGCCGCTGTAATGCACCTGCCCGATCCCGAGCGCGGCGACGTTGTTGGTCGTCACCGCATTCACGAACTCAACGGCTTGCGAACCGGTGACGAGGAACTCGCCCATGTGGCTGACGTCGAACAAGCCGCAGGCCTTCCGCACGGCGTTGTGCTCGGCCGTAATACCGGTCGGGTACTGCACGGGCATTTCGTAGCCGGCGAACGGCACGATCTTGCCACCCAGGCGGACGTGGGTGTCGTAGAGGGGCGTGCGCTTGAGGTCGGCTGTCATAATGAGTGGGTCAGGTCCCGGGTAACGCGACCGGTGGGCTCGCTGGCGCACGTACAATGCGCGGGTCGCACGAGTCCACAATATGCCGTTGTGGCAGTCCGCTGGCGAGCGGCAACATTCCGACTCCCGGATGCAACATTTCCCGAACAAACTCCGACTATTATTGGTGCTCATGACTGCCGGGATTCCGATCCGTCTCACCCGTTCGGCCGCAGTCCGGGGCGCGCACGCAGGCTTCTGCGCGGGCGTGATCGCTGCCGCGCTGGCGGGCGTACCCGCGAGCCAGTCGGTGCTCGCGCAGTCGGCGCGGCAAGCGGCGGACTCCGGCGGCAGTCGCGATTCAAGGGCCGCAGAGCTCCGTGCGACTCGGCTCGGCGCGAACCAGGCGATCCGAGTTGACGGCCGGCTCGACGATGCGGCCTGGCGCGCGGCGCAGCCGTCGAGCGAGCTACGGCAGCGCGAGCCCGGCGAAGGCGCCGAGGCCAGCGAGCGCACCGAGGTCCGCGCGCTCTTCGATGGCACGACGCTGTACTTCGGGATCCACGCGTTCGACCGCGAGCGCGAGGCGGTGATCGCCCGCTCGCTGCAGCGCGACAAGGTGATGGAGATGAGCATGATGGAAGGCGGCCTCCAGTACGCCGGCGACGATGCTGTCGCGCTGCTCCTCGATACGTTCGACGACAACCGGAACGGGTTCCTCTTCGAGACGAACGCGAACGGCGCGGAGTTCGATGCCCTGGTCACGGACGAGGGGCGCGAGTTCAACCGCGATTGGCGCGGGCTCTGGCGAGTCGCAGCGACGCGCACGTACGACGGCTGGACGGCGGAGTTCGCGATCCCGTTCTCCACGCTTCGATACCCCGATGGGCAAACCTCCTGGGGATTCAACGTCTCGCGGATGATCCGTCGGAAGAACGAGGAGTTGCTCTGGCAGTCGTGGGAACGCGACGGCGGCGGGTTCCTGCGGGTCAGTCGCGCCGGGGCGCTCACCGGCCTCACGGACCTGCCGCGCACGGGCAGGAACGTCGAGGTGAAGCCGTACACGCTGGGCGCGGTGGACCAGGGCCGAGCCGATGTGTCGCAACTCGCGCTGTACGCGCGCGAGATCCGGACGATACCGTCCGGCAGCGGTGGCCTGGACGTCAAGGCCGAACTCCGCCCCGGACTCGTGCTCGACGCGACCGTGAACACGGACTTCGCGCAGGTCGAGGCCGATGACCAGCAGGTGAACCTCACCCGCTTCAGCCTGTTCTTCCCGGAGAAGCGGGAGTTCTTCCTCGAGAATGCCGGGATCTTCCAATTTGGCGCGCCCGGTTCGTTCGGCCCGCCTCCGTTCCAGTTGTTCTTCTCACGGCGGATCGGCATCGCCAGCGACGGCGCCGTGCCGGTGCTTGGCGGCGCGCGCGTCACCGGGCGCGTCGGAAAGCAGACCATCGGGCTCCTGAACATCGTCACAGACTCGACTTCGTTCGGCGAACCGAGACGCAACTTCGGTGTGGCACGGCTCAAGCGCGACGTGGGCAACTCAGGCTACCTCGGCGCGATGGTCACCGACCGGCGGAACACCAGCAGCCAGGGAACGCCCAACACGGCGGGCGGCGTCGACTGGTCGCTGTGGCCCACGCGCTCGCTGAACGTGCAGGGGTTCGCTGCGCGGTCCACCACGCTCGGCACCGGCGGCGACGGCGGCGCGTACCGCCTCGCCACCGATTACCAGTCAGGGCGGTTCGGGGTGACGGCGCAGACGCTCGGCATCGGCCGCGACATGCGCGCACGCAGCGGGTTCATCACGCGGACGGACATCCGTCAGTACGATGGGTTCGGTCGGCTGACGTTCCGCCCGCGACACCTGGGGATCCGCACGCGACAAATCTTCCTTGTGGGCCTCTACAACACGTCCATGCGCGGGCTGCGGATGAACCAGAACCTGGGCATCGCGCTCGACCACAACTGGAACAGCGGCGAGAGCATCACGGTGTTCACGAACCGCGGTCGCTCACGCGTGGACGAGGAGTTCGAGATCAGCGATTCGGTGACCGTGCCGATCGGCGACTACGCGACCGGCGACGACGGGCTCATCGTCTCGACCAGCCCGGCCCGCCGCGTCTCCGCCTCGACGTTCATCCAGCGCCAACAGAACTAGGGTGGCCGCGTAACCAGCGCGAACTCGAACCTGAATGTGTCGGGCGGATCGCACCTCACCCTCGGCGTCGGCCACAGCTACGGCTCGGTTGACGTGCCGGGCGGCGCACTGCGCTACCAACTCGTCTCGACGCGCGTCGCGGTCGCGATGACCACGAGGCTGTTCGTCAACACGCTGGTGCAGGTGAACACGCTCGACCGAAACGTCTCGGCCAACGTCCGGCTGCAGTACATCTACCGCCCGGGCAGCGACATCTTCCTCGTGTTCAGCGAGTCCCGCGGCGACCGGGACCGCCCCTGGTCGTTCGAGGAGCGCGGCATCCGTCTCAAGGTGACCTGGCTCGCGCGACTGTAGCGCGAGCGGACCGTCCCCAGCGAGGGCGCTAGGCCTTCGCGTGCGGCAGCAGGATATCGAACCGCGTGCCGCGCGCCGGCGTCGTGTGCACCTCGATCTGGCCGCCGGCCTGACGGACGATGCCGTCGCAGGTGGCGAGCCCGAGCCCGGTGCCTTCACTGGCCTTCTTCGTCGAGAAGAACGGTTCGAAGATGTACGGCCGGACCTCATCCGGAATCCCGACCCCGGTGTCGGCAACGGACATGCGTACCCAGTGTTCGCCCGCTTCGCCGCGCGGGGACAGCGCGAGGCACATCGTCACGGTCCCGCCATCCGGCATGGCGTCGCGGGCGTTCGAGACAAGGTTCATCGCGACCTGGTCGAACTGGCCCGGGTCCATCTCGACGATGAGGGGCGTTGCGGCAAGGGCGATGTCCATGCGCGTGGACTTTCCGGCCATTCGCCTCAGCAGTCCGGAACACTTGTCGAGCTGGGCGTTGGCATCGAATCGCGCCACCTGTTGCGGCTTCTGGTGTGCGAACGCGAGCAACTGGCGGGTAAGTTCCTGTCCGCGCTCGGCCGCCGCCTCGACATCGCGCATCTCCTCGTCGACATCCGCGCCGCCGAGCCGCACGGTCTGCGCACCGAGCTTGATGGCGGACAGGAGGTTGTTGAAGCCATGCGCGACGGCGCCGGCCATCTTGCCGAGACTCTCCAGTCGCGCCGAATGCGCCATCGCCACCTCCGCCGCGCGGAGGCGCTCCGCCCGTTCGATCCCCGACGCGCGCTCCTCCTCGAGCGCCGCGATGATGACCATGCCGCCGGCGCTCACGAGCAGGAAGATCTGCAACGTGGCGATGCCCGCCCCGAACTCCGGCCGCTCGCCGCTGACCACCGCCAGCAGCGTCACGATCACGTTCGTCCCGCTCTGCAGCGCCAGCATGCCGAAGGCCGCCGCCAGCATCGCAACGGCTGTCGGGCGGCGCGACGCGCGCCGCCAGCGCAACGCGAGCAGGCACAGCACCGCGTATGCCGCGAAGGCAAACGACGAGCTGACCATCCCGATCACCGAGGGCCAACCGCCACCGGATCCGGCCACTCGCGCGTACACGGCAAACGCGATGAGGTAGCCACTCGCGATGACAACGCACAGCACCCGGACGGATGGCCATGGGCTCGTGGTTTGGCCGGCGACAAGCCGAAGGATGTGCCCGTAGAGCAGCGTCATCAGGAACGGCGAGATCGGGAAGGCGAGCGCCGTAAACAGCAATCCCGTGTCGCCGCTCCAGCCATGGCCCTCCGCGGACAGCGAAAGCCAGATCAGCACGCTCGCCAGCGCGCTGGTCGCTGCCGCCGCGCCAACGACACGCAGCACCGGCCGCCGAAACACCAGCGCCAGACCGGCAGCCGCGACCGCCAGGCCGCCGGACAAGGCGGCCTGGATCGACCACGTCAGGATGTAGTCCCGCTGGGGATTCGGTTGCAAAGTAGCTTTGTCGGCTGGCGTGAATCGTTCGATCAACTCGGACGAGTCTCGACAGCGCCACCTTACGCAATCCACCAACTCCGCGCCACTCGTCCGGTCAGACTTGCCGCACGTCGCCAGCCGGACCAGGCGCGCGGGCGGTAAATTTCAGCGCATGGCACTCGGCAACTTCCACATCGGCATCATGGGGAACCTCTTCTCGGGGAAGACCACCCTCATGAACGCCCTGACGGCCGAGCCGTACCGCCGGGAGATCGAGACGCTGCTGGACGGCGCCGAGGTGTACTCGTTCACCGAGCGCGTCGAGAAACGCTCGCTGACCGACCGCTGCCTCGACCTGTTCTACAAGGACCGTGTCGCCAACATCTTCGCGACGGAAGTGGCGTTCCTGCACATGCGCGTGCTGCAGCAGCGCGAGATCCGGCACCTGATGACGCGGGAGAGCAAGCATCCGGTGGTGGTGCTCGAGGACCGCCCGTTCCTCGACGGGCCCGAAGTCTTCGTCCGCCGCATGATTGACGCGGGAGAGATGCCGCAGGCCCACGCCGACCTGTACTTCACGCTCTTCAACCAGACGCTGCACCAGGAGCGCATCCGCCTGCCGGACCTCACGGTGTACCTGCGCACCGAACCCGCGCACCTCGAGAAGCGGCGGAAGTCGCGCGCCCGCGCCGGCGACGCGTACGCCAAGACGATCTCGCTCGACTACCTGCGGCAGATCCACGATCGCTATGAGGCGCTCAGCGCCGTCTGGCGAGAGACCCTGCGCAAGTATCAGGAGCTCACGGTCGTCCCGCCGGATTCCGACCTGCTGATCCTGCCGGCCGAGATTGATATGGATGAGCACCCCGACTACGTGCATGTCGCGGCGGGCACGATTCGCGAGAAGGTGCGCCGCATGGTCGCGGCGCGCCGACTGAACGGCGGCGTGAGCGCCGGCGGAAACGGCGCGGGTGCGAGCTCGCCCGCCGGCGGGTACTCGCGGTGACCGAAGTGCTCCGGGTCCGCGAGGACCCGACGATCAAGCGGCACGAGATCGCGCACCGCCTCACGCGGGTCGAGCGACGGCTGCTCACCTACCTCGGCAAGCACCAGACGCTGATCGCGTGTTGCGGGAACATCGGCGCCGGCAAGAGTTCGCTCGTGAAGCTGCTCGCGTACAGCACGGGAATGAACGCGCTGTTCGAACTCCCGGACGACGGGTTCGAGGACCACATCGCCAGCAATCCGTCACTGTTCCCCTTGCTCGCCACGGCGAAGCACTCGGCGAAACGGACGCTGGGGCGGTACTACGGCGCGATCAACGATTTCATCGTCGCGCAGGATCGGCACACGGAGCGCGCGGCGGCGTGGCAGCAGGCGCGCCGGGGCGTCGAGCAGGCGGCGCTCGACATCCAGCACGCCTACCTCGACCTGCGCAAGATGCAGTTGCAGGCCGCGCCGCATCTCTCGGCATCCACCTGCATTGACGGCTCACCGCTCGCGGACCGCTATGCGTTTTGCGAAGTGCTCCATCGAGACATGGATATCCCGTACCTCACGGCCGAGGCGCTCGCGGTCGTGGACGCGCGCCTCGACGACGAGTTCCGGGCGCTCGCGCGCCCGCAACTCCTGATCCTGCTCAAGAGCCCGGTCGACACGCTGCTCCAGAACATCAGCGATCGCCAACGGGACGAGGAACGGGCGACGGCCGGTGCCGACGCCCAGCAGGCCGACTCACCACCGGAAGGGCTCGTGCGCCTCGTCCGCGCCCTCAACGCCCGCTACGACGCTTTCGTGGACACGATCCGTGCGACCAGCTGGTATCGCGGCCCGGTACTCGAGATTGACGTCTCCGAGATTGACTTCGTCTCGAACGTGCGGCACCTGATCGCGGTGTACGAAGGGATCGAGCGGCTCCTGGTGCCGCGGGAGTTCCGCGCCTAGGGACGCCGGTTCCACCCACGACCCGCGGCGGGCGCGGCAACCAGCGCGTCGCCGAGGACGTTCAGGCAATACACCGTGACCAGGATCGCGAGGCCGGGGAAGACCGCGAGCCACGGTTCGGTCGCGAGGGTCGCCTGCCCTTGGTACAGCATGTTCCCCCAGCTCGCGCGCGGCGGCTGCACGCCGACGCCGAAGAAGCTGAGCGTGCTCTCGAGCAGGATCCCGCGGGCCACCGCGAGCGTGGTGGCGGCGGCGATCACGGAGGTCGCCGACGGCAACACGTGCCGCGCCGCGACGCGCCACGGCGAGCCGCCGAGCGCCTTGGCCCCGCTCACCCAATCACGCGACTTGAGCGTCAGGGCCTCCGCGCGCACCACGCGCGCAGTTTCCATCCAGCCGACCGCGCCCACCAGCACAACGAGCGCCGGCACGGTCGGCGAGAGCACGACCGATGCGATCATGAGGAGCGGCAGGCGCGGGACCGCCAACATCGCATCGGTGCACCGCATCAGGACGTCGTCGGTCCACCGACCGGCGTAGCCCGCGACGAGCCCGACCGCCGTACCGAACAACGCACTCAGCGCGCCCGCCACCACGCCCACGGCGAGCGAGACGCGCGCGCCGAAGACGATGCGCGACAGCAGGTCCCGGCCGAGGTCGTCGGTGCCGAGCCAGTGGAGGCCTGAGGGGCCGGCGCGCCGGTTCATGAGATCCACGGCGTCCGGTGCGTACGGCGCAACGGCCGGCGCGACGGCCGCGGCGACCGCGACGATCACCAGGAGTGCGAACGCGAGGCGGACCTGCGCGGTGGTCACGCGTCTTCCCTCACGCGCGGGTCCACGATCCGGAGCGCGATGTCCCCCGCGGCGCCGAAGACCACGACCGATGTCGCCGCGCACATGAGGAAGGCCATCAACACCGTGTAGTCACGCTTGACCATGGCCTCCGTGAACAGGGATCCGACGCCCGGCCACGCGAAGATGCTCTCGGTGACCACCGCCCCCGATGCCATGATGGAGACGTCGAGCAGGACCACCGTGATCATCGGGCCGACCGCGGCCCGCAGCACATGGCGGAACAGCACCGCTCGCTCGCGCACGCCTCGCGCGCGCGCCGCCCGCACAAACGGCGCGGCGAGCACCTCACGCACGCTGCCGCGGAGGTAGCGTGACCAGGCCGCCGCGTGGACCGTGGCGAGCACCACGCAGGGCAGCACAAGGTGGGTGAGGCGATCGGCCGCGCCCGTCGCGCCGAACGACACCCGACCCGATGACGGGAGCCAGCCGAGCAGGTTCGCGAAGACCAGCTGCAGGATCAGCCCGGACCAGAACGTCGGGAGCGAGATCGCGGCGATGGCGGTCGCGCTCGCGAGCTGGTCCACGCGAGGACGACGCGCCGCCAACAGGCCAACCGGGATCGCGACGAGCAGCGCGAGTGCCGTCGAGGTCAGGCCAAGCTCGATCGTGGCGGGCAAGCGCTCGGCGATGCGCTCGATCACCGGGCGACCGTCGCTGAAGCTGTACCCCCAATCGCCCTGCACGAAGGCCCCGAGCCAGCTGACATACTGCACCGCCAGCGGACGATCGAGCCCGAGCGACGCGCGCAGTCGCGCGATGTCCTCGGGCCTGACGTTCGGATTCTCGAGATACAGGGCCATCGGCCCGCCGGGCACCAGGTGGATCAGCCCGAACACCACGAGCGACACCACGAGAAGCAGCGGCACGGCCTGGGCCAGGCGCCGCAGCGCGAAGCGCCACAGCGTGGCCGCCTGCGACCCGACGCGCTCACTCACACGGGGGGCGTCCCGCAAGCGACCATGGCGGCGAGACTTCCCACTGCCAGACATTCCAGAAGGGGCCCGCGTTCGTCGGGTTCCCGGTGAACCCCCTGAGCGCCTGCGGCACGGCGTCGATCTTCTCGGTGTTGTAGAGCGGGATCTCCGGCAGCAGCTCCGCGATGCGTCGCTGCGCGCGTTTCAGGATGTCGGTGCGCTTCGCATGGTCCACCGTGCGGTCGGCGGCGTACACCAGCTCGGTCAGCTCGGCGTCGTCCACGTAGTTGATGTTCCGGCCTGCGGGCGGCGTGCGGTCGCGGGCGAAGAACAGTGTCAGCTCGGGATCGGCCGGCATCTGCCACCAGTGCAGCATCGCGTCGAAGTCGCCGGCGAACCAGACCGAGCTGATCGCCGTGCCGTCAATCAGGCGCACCTGCATCGCCACGCCGATCTCCTTGAACTGTTGCTGGAGTGCCTGGGAGATGCTCTCGCGGATGGCAAATCCCGATTGGGTGATCAGCGTGAACTCGAGGCGCCTGCCGTCCCTCACCCGCACGCCATCGGGCCCGACGGTCCACCCGGCCTCATCGAGCAGCGCGCGGGCGCGCGCCACATCGTGCGGGTAGGTCCGGACGTTCGGCTCGTACGCCCAAGAGAGCGGCTGGATCGGCCCGTTCACCACCGTGACGAGCGAATCGAGGATCGTGCGGACGATCAGGTCGCGATCCACCGCATGCGCGAGCGCGCGCCGCACGCGCAGGTCGGCGAAGGGCGTGAATCGCCGCTGGTTCAGCGTGACGTGTTCGTAGCCGTTTCCCACCACGGTGTTGAGCCGGACACCCGGCAGGTCGCGGATCTCGCGCACCTTGTCCCACGGCACGAGGGCCACCGCGTGCACCTCACCCGAGCGGAGTTGGTTGATCCGGGTGGTCGTGTTCGTGAGGAACCGGAACAGCAGTCGCTTGATCCTCGGGTACTCGGGCCCGCGCCAGTAGTTCGGCACCGCCTCGAGCGCGATGTGTTCGCCCGTGCGCCACTCGGCGAGGCGGTATGGCCCGGTGCCCATCGGGTTCCGGTTGTAGTCCGTCGCCTGGTCTATGCTCCGCCCGGCGAGCAGGTGTTTCGGCAGCGTTCCGCGAAAGAACTGCAACTCGTACGGCGCGTACACTTCCTTGTAGTGCACGACCGCCGTGAGCGAATCCGGCGTATCCACACCGCTGATCCGGTCGAACCCGTCGGTGCTCTCGGGTTTCCAGTCGCCCTTGTTGATGGCCTCGACGGTGAACTGGACGTCCGCCGATGTATGCGGCGTGCCGTCGTGCCAGCGTACGCCGGGGCGGAGTTTCCAGATCACGTCCATGCCGCCGTCGCGTCGCAGGATCACGCCCCCGTTCTCGAGCGTCGGGACTTCAGCGGCGAGGAGCGGGACCACGTTCATGTGCTCGTCGGTCGTGACCAGTCCCTCGACGATGCAGGAGTGGATGTCCTCGAGGATGTGCGAGGCGAAGCGGTTCAGCGTGTCGGGCTCACGATCGTAGCCGACGATCAGCAGGTCGTTCGACGGCGCGCGTGCGCCGGAACGCTCGCCACCGCACGCGGAGGCGAGGATCGCCATGGCGGCCGCCGCGACGACCACCCTCGACAAGAGCGGCGACACCCAGCGCCTCCGTCGCGCGGGGCTCACGCGGCGCCCAACATTCGCCGCGCCGCAGCCGCGACTGGGATAGATCCGTGCGACAGCAGCGCGTCGTGAAACGCCTTGAGCGCGAACGCCGGTCCCTGCCGGCGGGACAGCTCGGCGCGCAGGGCGTGGATCCCCGACGTGCCCAGCCAGTACATCACCGCGGTGGCCGGGAACAGCGAGTTCTTGGTCGCCTCGCTGAGCGCGGCGGCGGGCTTCATGCCCACGCGCGCGACGTAGAACGCGACGGCCTCGTCGAACGTCATGCTCCCCTGGTGCAACTCGATGTCCACGATTGCGCGTGCGAGCAGGCGCACGCGCGTATGCTGTTGCGCGAGTCGCTCGAGCGGGGTGAGGAACCCGATCTCGTCCATGAGGTCGGTCGCATAGCAGGCCCAGCCTTCGGCCATGGTGCCGCCGGTGAACATGCCGATTCGCGTGGCACCATCCACCGCTGCGACGCGCCCCACGCGTGACTCCGCGCGGTGGTAGGCGAACCAGTTCTGCACGTGATGCCCGATCGCGCCGTGGTGCACGACGTGATTGAGCTTGATGACCGCGTGGTTCCAGGCCGAGAGGTGCTGGTCCGCATTCGCCGCGGGGATAGGCGGAATGAGGTAGTCGTGGGCCCGGACGGTGTCGTTCGGCGCCGGCGCGCGATACGGCAGGAAGTAGAGGTACGGCGCCGACTCCTGCGCCCACTCGGGTTGGATGACGTATCGCAGCGGCCACTTCGGCCAGGACACGAGGTCCAGGCGTTCGACCTTCGCCCGGCACTGTGCCCACGTGCGCTCGAACGCCGCGAGGTACTCGGCCGTCGGCGGATGCGCGGCGGACAACCGTTGGTCGGCCGCTTCCCATGAACCCGCGGTCTCACGCGAATCCGCCTCGAGCTTGGCCCGAGCCGCGGCAAACTCATCGCGGGCCTGCTGCAGCAGCGACGCGGCCGACCGCTCGCAGGCGTGCCCCGTGGCGAGCAGCGTGTCGAACAGCGCGCCGCCGACAATCGCCTTGGGCGCTGCCGCCGGCTTGGTCCGAAGCCAGTTCGCGAACTCGGCGAACGCCGCTCGCGCCGCCGCGGCGGCGTCGAGAACCTGCCGCGCCAGCGCATCGGGCGCGACCTTGCCCGCCGGCCCGATCTCGACCGACGACCTCGGCAGCCACTCCAGCCACTGTCCGAGGCCCCGCGCGAGCAGCGTGTCGGCGCCGTCGCACTCCCGGAGTGCACGCGCCGCCCAGGGCTCGGGCACCGCGCGAGCGCCGATCGTGGCGCGAGCGGCCGCCAGGAACTGGGGAACGGCCTGCAGGCGCGACGCGACATGGGCCGCGCGCCGCCGCATGGACGAGGACGGCCGCAGCATGAGCGAGATCACCCCGAAGATCGCCTCGCCCGTCCAGTACACCGGATTCCCGCGCACCCCGTGGGCCGATGCCAGTTCCGCCCGCTGCGTCTCGAGGAAGTCCGCAGCGAGCGCCGCATCAAGCGATGGCCAGTCGGGCTCGGTCCCGCGTTCCGCAGTCGGTCGGGCGCCGGCCGCGACCCGGAGGTCAGGAACGAGCGCCGCCATCCCCGCGTCAAGCGCATCGAGGCCGCCCGGCGACCAATCGGGAAGCCGATCGTCGAAGTCGTGTACCCCGGTGAACGTCGCCGTCACCGGGCGGGCGCGATAGTACTGCTCGAAGAAGTCGTCGAGTACCGTCATGTGCCAAGTGGGATTGAGACCCACCGCCGCTCGCGGAACGAGCGTTCGACGGCGTTGATCAGCTCCTGCACATGGGCGCCGTCGTCAAAGTCACCGGCGCCCGGCACCGAATCGTCCGTGATCTCGGTGATGAACGAGCTAACCAGGTTCGCGTAGAACAGGGAACGCCAGGACTCGCGACTGCTCCCTCCCGGCGGGTAGTAGGACGCGGTGACCTCGATGTCGCGGAACTCCACCTGGTCCTTGGTGGCGCCCTTGAGGGACTCGCAGATGCCGTTCTCCTCGACGAGCCGGCAGATCAGCGCGCCCTTGCTGCCGTACACGCGCGCCTCGAGTCCCGGGTAGTTGCCCACCGTGACAAAGCTGGTCTGGATCGAGCCGATCGCCCCGCTCGCGAACTCGCCGATGAAGATGTCGCCGTCATCAATGTTCATGCGCATCATGGTGCCGGTCGCGCGCACGACGCGCTCCGGGATGAAGTTCTTCATCGTGCCGACGACCTGCTGGAACCGGCTGCCCATGAAGAGATGTCCGAGGTCCATGATCGGCGCGCCATAACCCTCGAGCGACGAGACCTGCAGCACCGATTGGTCGGCCGTGTGATCCGCCTGGCGGAGCGGCGTACTGGGGTCAATCCACTGCGAGTTCTGCTCATAGCCGTTGAAGATGAACGGCGTACCGACGAAGCCGTCGTCAATCAACCGCTTCATGTACTGCATCGCGGGGCTGTAGCGGAACGTAAAGCCCAGCTTGGTCCGGAGCCCGTTCTCGCGCGCAAGTGCCGCGGCACGGCGCGTCTCGCGAAAGTCGTACGCGACCGGCTTTTCGCAGAGTACATGCTTGCCGGCCTCGAGCGCCGCCATGGCCAGCGCGAAGTGGGTCGCGCTCGGCGTGCACACGTCCACGACGTCAATGTCCGCGCGCGCGATGAGCTCCTCGTGGGAGGCGTACGCGTGCGGGATCCGAAACTCGGCCGCGGCCTCCGTCGCGCGTTCGGGGACGACATCGGCGATCGCGACGAGCTCGCAGCGCGGGTCCCGCGCGAATCCCGGCAAGTGGGCGAACCGGGCCCACGCACCGGCGCCGAGGACCCCGACGCGCACCTTGCGATTGCGGACAACCTTGAGCATCGGATGGACGTTGGGTCCGAGTCGGGGAGGCGAGCGCCTGCGGGGTCGAGACGGAAAGTTCCGGCCCGGAACTGCCTGCCGCAACCGTCCGTATTATTCCCTGACCGTGCTGCACACCACCCGCGTCTTCCTCACCCTTGCCCCGATCGCGCTTTCCTTCGTGCGCGACCGGCGCCGCTGGATTTGGTGGGGCCCGGGGCTGGCTCGGACCCCCGAGTTTCATCGTGCGCGGGCCGACCGGCTCGTCGCGGCGATCGTCCGGCTCGGCCCGACCTTCGTGAAGATCGCGCAGGTCTTCGCGTCCCGCGCCGACCTGATTCCCGAGCCCTACCTCGCGGCGCTCGGCTCGCTTGTGGACCAGGTGCCCGCCCTGCCGTTCGACCGCGTGGATGCCGCGATCCTCGACGCGTACGGCCGCCGCGCGGACGACATCTTCGACCAGTTCGAGCGGACGCCGGTCGCAGCGGCATCGCTCGCCCAGGTGCACCGCGCGCGGGTGGACGGCCGGACGGTGGCGGTGAAGGTGCTGCGCCCGGGCATCGAGGAGCGGCTCGAAGCCGACATCCGAGCGGCCCGCACGATCCTGGAGCTGCTCGATCGCTGGTGGGGGCACCCGCACATCAAGCGTGAGCTGACCGCGCTCGCGGCATTCACCACGCGCGCGCGGGAGGAAGTGGACTTCCGGCTCGAGGCCGGGTACGCCAAGACCATACGCGCCAACTTCGCGAACAACGACCGCGTCGTGATCCCAGAGATCCTCGAGGAGTACACGCGCCAGCGCGTGCTCGTGATGGAGTTCATCGAAGGCACGCGCGCGGACCGCCTCGATCCGTCGCGTGTGGACGTGCGCGCGATGGCGCAGACGCTGGTCGAGCTGTACGTGCAGATGGAGTTGATTGACGGCGTGTTCCACGCCGACCCGCATCCCGGCAACGTGTTCGTCCTGGACGACGGTCGGATCGGGCTCGTGGATTTTGGCGCGGTGGTGCACGTCCCGATCGCCATGCGCCGCGCGCTGGTGCACACCTCGATCGCGGCGATCCGCCGCGACGCCGCGGCCGTGACCGACGGCTTCTTCAAGATGGGCCTGTTCGGCGAGACGACCGACCGCGCGAGCGTGCGGTGGATTGCGGAGCTGATGATCGAGGGCGCCTACTCGCGGACGACGACGAAGGAGCGGCTCGATATGCTGCTCGCCCGGCGCGTGATGCGGTCGCTGTTCGACTCGCCGATCCAGCTCACCGAGGAGGCCGTGTATTTCGCGCGCGCCGCCGCGCTGATCGAGGGCATCGGCACGCGCTACGACCCGTATTTCCAGATCGTGCCGATTGCGAGTCCCGTGGTGCTCCGAATGCGCACGCGGATCCTCCGATCGCTGGGCGAGGACGTCACGCCATCGCCTGAGGAGATTGCCGCCGTCACCGGGTACGCGCTCGGCCGCGCGACGAAGTGGATCCGGGAGCGCGTGGCGAACGCGCAGGACGCGTGGGAGAAGCGCCGCGCGCTGGCGCGGACGGGAACCGGCCCAGCGCTCGGGCTCATGCTGATGGCGATGCTGGCGTGTTCGCGCCCGACGATCTCGACGGTGTCCACCGCAGCGACCCCGGCACCCCGAAGCACCGTCGCCGGACCGACAGCCATTGACGTGCGCTGTGACTCATGCGGACCGATCGCGATGCGACCGGAGATCGTTCGCGCGCTTTCCGCGCGCGCGGCCGCGCTGCAAGCGCTCGGCGGCGCCTGCGCGGAATACGGCGCCACGATGGAACGAGCGCTCACGAACGGGCTCATCACCATACGCCCGTTCATGTGGCGCGTGGACGACTCGCTCGCATCCGCGCGCGGCCATGACACCGGGGAGATGCACATCGCCGCGGAGATTGACTCGCTCAACCCCGGTGTGCGCACCGTGGACGATATCGTGCACAGCGTCGAGTACGAGGCCGCACACATCACGTTCCGGCTGCTGTCGCGCCAGGCGGAGTCGGAGGCGCTGGTGGAGCGACACCTGAGTGGGTGCCGAGGGCGGCGGTGAAGCGCTAGGCCAACGCTCGCAAGTCACGCACTGCAAGCAGCACCGCATCAGCATGGCCCGCGATCACCGGCGCCTTGATGGTCGCGGCCACGCGACCATCCGGACCGATCACGACGCTCGCGCGATCCACACCCATGTAGCGGTGACCGAATAGCTGCTTCGGCACCCAGAGCTTGAAGCGGCGTATCACAGCGGCGTCAGGGTCGGACAGCAACCGGTACGGCAGGCCGAGCTTGTTCCGGAAGTTCGCGAGCTTGCGAACCGAATCCGGTGAGACGCCGGCGACTTCCGCACCGACTCGCGCAAAACGCGGCATCAGGTCGCGGAACTCGCACGCGGATTCCGTACAGCCCGGTGATCCGGCCTTCGGGAAGAAGAAGAGCACCACGAAACTCCCGTGGTGCTCGGCGAGATCGAACGTGCTCCCGTCGTCGGCCGGCAGCCGGACGACCAGGCGCTTACTTGCCACGCGCGCGCTTCTTTCCCGGTCGCAGCGACTCGCCGCCCATCAGTGCCGCCATCACGGCCTTCTGGACATGCAGGCGGTTCTCGGCTTCGTCCCACACGCGACTTTGGCGTCCATCAATCACCGAAGCGGCCACTTCCTCGCCGCGGTGCGCGGGGAGGCAGTGCAGGAAGATCGCGTCCCGGCGCGCCCGGGCCATCAGGGCGTCGTCCACGATGAAACCTGCGAACGCGCGCGCCCGCACCGCCTGCTCCTCTTCCTGCCCCATGCTCGCCCAGACGTCGGTGTTCACCACGTTGGCGCCGGCAACGGCCTCGCGTGGGTCACGCGTGAGCACGATGCGCGTCACGGACTTTGCACGCGCCAGCGCCGTGCTGTCGGGGTCGTAGCCTTTCGGGCAGGCGAGCCGGAGTTCGAACCCAAGCTGCGCGGCCGCATCGAGCCATGAGTTGGCCATGTTGTTGCCGTCGCCGATCCAGGCCACGCTGAGTTTCCGCACGTCGTCGAACGCCTCGCGCGCGGTGAGCAGGTCCGCGAGGATCTGGCAGGGGTGGTGCTCGTCCGTCAGGCCGTTGATCACCGGAATGTCCGCCGCGCGCGCGAACTCCTCGACATCCGCCTGCGCAAACGTGCGGATCATGATGCCCGCGCACATCCGCGAGAGCACGCGCGCCGTGTCACCGATCGGCTCGCCGCGGCCGAGCTGCACATCGCGCGGCGAGAGGAACAGCGCGTGCGCGCCGAGCTGCCAGGCGCCGACTTCGAAGGACACGCGCGTGCGCGTGGAGGCCTTCATGAAGATCATGGCCAGCGCCTTGCCCGCGAGCGGCTGCTTGCGGTAGCGGCCCGCCTTCATCCGCGCGGCAAGCGCCAGCAGCGCGTCGAGCTCGGCGGCGCTGAAGTCACGCAGGGTGAGAAAGTCGCGGTGAGGGCGCATCAGGCGGTCATACGGGAAGGGGCGAAATGTATCGGCCGCGAGCGGGGGCGGAACCCCGCGACACGCCCCGCCCTACTGCTTCTTCAGCAGCGCCTGCCGTTCGCCGTCATCGCGCTACCTACTTCAGCGCCTTCAACGCGTCCCGCACCCGCGGCATCAACGCCTTGATGTCATCCGGCGTGACCGCGCCAGCGGACACGCGGAACCAGCCCGTCTCCTCTCGCGCGCCAAACGCCTGGAACTGCACCGCCGCGAATCCCGCGGACTCGAGCAGGTAGCGGCGCACGTCCTCGTTCGTCTTGAGCGTCGTGCCGGACGGCGTGACCTTCCCCGCCAACGCGAACTGCGCGCTGAGGTAGATCGTCGAGCTGGGCTTCGTGGAGTTGACGGGAAATCCCTCGGCCTTCAGCGCGCGCATGCCGTCGGCGAAGAGCGCCAGGCGCTCGGCGATCCCGGCGTTCATCCGCGCGTGAAACGCGCGGATCTCGTCGCCCTGCGGCAGCAGCTCGGCCGTCGCGAGTTGCTCGGCCTTCGGCGCCCAAGCGCCCACGTGAGTCAGCAGGTCGGACATGGCCTTGATCACATCCGCCGGGCCCACGCCCCAACCCACACGAAGCCCGGTCGAGGCGAAGGACTTCGATATGCCGTCCACGAACACCGTGTACTGCGCCAACGCAGGACGCAGGCCCACCGGCGTGAAATGCTTCGCGCCGCCGAAGGTCAGCATCCAGTACATCTGGTCGTACATCAGGTAGAGCGGCCGTTCGCTCGTCCCACGGCGGGCGTTTTCTTCCAGCACCGCGTCGCAGATTTCCGCGAGCTGCTGCTCGGAGAACAGCGTGCCGCACGGGTTCATCGGCGAGTTGAGCACGAGCAGCCGCGCGCCACGCAGGTGCGGCGCGAGCATCGCGGCCGTCGGCAGGAACCCGGTGTCCACTCCGCATGGCACCTCGACCGGGATGCCGCCGACCATCGGCGTGTAGTACTCGTTGCTCCAGCTCGGCGTCGGATACACCACGCGATCGCCGGGGTTCACCACGGCGCGATACAGCGCGTAGATCGCGGGGCGCCCACCGGAGCAGATCGCCGTGTTCTCGACCGCGTAGCCCAGGCCGAGCCACGAGCGATAGAACTCGAGCACGGCCTTTCGCAGCTCGGGCTCGCCATTTGACGGCGGATAGTTGGTTGCGCCCGCATTGAGTCGCCGTGCGATGCCCTGCGCCAGCCGCTCCGGAATCGGGAAGTGCGCCGGCGCAAAATCGCCAACGGTGAGGTTGCACACCGGCTTGCCCTGACCAATCAACTCGCGCACCTGGGCAGCGATCGAGAGGATGAGCGAGCCGCGCATCCCCATTGCAAGCGTGGAAAGGCGGTTCGGAGCGGACGTGGTGTTTGCGGCGGCGTTCGATGGCACGGAGAGTCTCGCGGGTGGCTACGGCAGGGGTGGTTCGGGCGGCTCGGCGTCAGGACCGAGCGACGAAAGCTATCTTCGGTTCCCTACCCGCCCAAATCCCCGCCCCGTGTCCTTCCCGATCTCCTATGCCGATGTGCTCGCCGCCCGCGACCGGTTGCGGCCGTACCTGACGCCGACGCCCCTCCGGGAATACGGGCAGCTGAACGAGCTGGTCGGCCACGGGATCCGCGTCTGGGTGAAGCACGAAAACCACCATCCGACGCAGAGCTTCAAGATCCGGAACGGCCTCGCGGCCGTGTCGGCGCTGACCGCCGAGGAGCGCGCGCGCGGCGCGATCGGCGCCAGCACCGGCAACCATGGCCAGGGCGTGGCATACGCGGGCCGCCTGCTCGGCGTGCCGGTGGCGATCTGCGTCCCGCTGGGCAACAACCCGGAGAAGAACGCCGCCATTCGCGCGCTCGGCGCCGAGTGCATTGAGGTCGGCGCGAACTACGACGCGACGGTCAGCAGCTGCGCGAAGATCCGGGACGAGCGCGGGATGACGCTGATGCACTCGACGAACAACCCGCACGTGATCGCAGGGGCCGGCACCATGACGCTGGAAATCATCGAGCAGGAGCCATCGCTCGATGCCATCGTGATCGCGCTCGGCGGCGGGTCGCAGAGCGTGGGCGCACTCACCGTGCTGCGGGAGCGCGCGCCCAACGTCGCGGTGTATGCGGTCGGCGCGAGCGGCGCCCCCGCCCAGTACGAGTCATGGCGCCGCGGCGAACGGCTCACCAACCAGCCGATTGACACCTTCGCCGAGGGCATCGCCACCGGCTCGGCCTACGAGCTGACGTTCGGAGCCCTGCGCGAAGGACTGGCCGGATTCGTCACCGTGTCCGACGCCGAGATGTACGCCGCGGTGCGCGACCTGATCCGGATCACGCACAACGTGCCCGAGGGCGCAGGGGCGGCCGGGTTGGCGGGGCTCCGGCATCTCGCGCCGCAGCTCGCGGGGAAGCGCGTGGCGATTGTGATGTGCGGTGGCAACCTGAGCATGGCGGCGCTGCGAAAAGCGCTTGAGGGCCCGGGTCCGGCGTAACGGCGGCCCCTCACGGGGTTCGCGCCTCGCTACGCCCTCGGGTGCGCCTTCCGGTGCGCCTGCTTGAGTCGCTCGACGCTCGTGTGCGTGTAGATCTGCGTCGTGCTGACCGACGCGTGCCCCAGCAGTTCCTGCACGGCCCGCAGGTCGGCGCCTGCGTCGAGCAGGTGCGTCGCGAACGAGTGCCGCAGCGCGTGCGCGGACAGGCCTGCGCCTTCGTCCACCTCGCCGAGCCACTTGGTCACGGCGTCATGCAGCGCTCGCACGCTGATGCGCCGGGCGCGTACGCTCAGGAATACGGCCGTGCGATCGGCCTTCGTTCCCATCCTTGCACACAGGGCATCGCGGACGCGCTCGTACTCGCGCAACGCGCGCTGGGCGTGATCGCCCACGGGGACGATCCGCTCCTTCCTGCCCTTTCCGCGTACCTTCACGACGCCGGACAGCAGGTCGAGATCGGCGCGGTTGATCCCGCGGAGTTCAGAAAGCCGCAGCCCCGCCGAGTAGAACAGTTCGATGATCGCGAGGTTCCGCACGTCGTTGTACTCGCCGCCCGCCGCGCGGGTGTGCAGCGCGGCAAACAGGATCTCGAGCTGCCGGCGGTCCAGGTGGCCGGGCAGGCGCCGATCGAACTTCGGCATGCCCACCGCACGGCTGGGGTCACGGCTCACCAGCCCTGCGCGGTCCATCCAGGCGTAGAACGAGCGAATCGCCGACAGCGCCCGCGCCGAACTGCGCTTCGAGACGCCCCGCCGGGCGAGGTGGGCCAGGAAGCCCCGCATGGTCAGCCGGTCGAGCGTTGACCAGTCCCAGGTCTCGCTGCCCAGGTGTTCGCCGAGGTACGCCGTGAACTCGACGAGGTCACGGCGGTACGCGCGCACGGTATTCGGCGACATATCCCGTTCCTTCGCCAAGTGTTCGACGAACGCGTCCACCGCAGCCGACGGACGCTCACCGGGGTGCCCCGCAGGACCTCGCATTGGTGAAGCATAATCGTGGCCGGCGACCCGGGAGCCGTATCGCAGATCGCACGATGCGTGGGTAGAATTCCCCGATGATCCTCGGCGTTGCGGGCATGATCGGCTGCGGCAAGACCACGCTTTCCCGCGTCCTTGCGCAGCGTTTCGGCATGCAGCTCGCGCTCGAAAGCGTTGACGACGAGAACCCGTGGCTGAGCCAGTTCTACGGGGGCACCGAGGCGATGCGCTCGTATGGCCTGCACCTGCAGCTGCACTTCCTGGCGACGCGGTTCAAGGCCATGCGCCGCATGCGGGCGACCGGCGGCAGCTGGGTGCTCGACCGGACGTGGTACGAGGACGCGGAGGTGTTTGCGCGCGGCCTGTTCGAGCAAGGCTACATGAGCGAGGCCGACTGGACGCTGTACGAGCAGCTCTACGCCGAGCTGCTGCATGCGCCGGCCGCGCGACCGCCGCGACTCCTGCTCTACCTCGAGGGTCCGCTCGAAACGATCCAGGAGCGAATCTCGACGCGCGGGCGCGCGGGTGAGCGCGACGCGGACCCGGAGTACTTCTCGTCACTTCACGAGCGGTACGCGAGGTGGATTGCCGGGTTCAAGCGCTGTCGCGTGCTCCGCCTGGACGTGCGCGACTACGACGTCGTCGGCGATCCGACGGCCGCCGAGGGGATCGTCACCCGCGTGCGACAGGAACTGGAAGGCGAGTTGCCGCAGACCGAGCTCTGGCCGATCACGCCGCGGCGCGCGAAGCCGGCCCGCCACGCCGCACAGGGACAGCGCCCGTGATGCCCGGTTTCCGCTCCATCGTGCGCGGCGGCGGCCGCGCGCGCAGCTAGACCGTCGCGGCCACCACGCCGTTCGCGTCCATCCACGACCGGAAGTCCCGCAGCGCCCGCTCGGCGTAGGCCTCCTTGCGCCGCGCCTTGTCGCGCGGCGGCGACTCCAGCGCCTCCAGGAGCCCGAAGTTCGCGTTCATCGGCTGGAAATGGCGCGCGTCGGCCTCGCGGAGGTGGCGGTACAGCGCGCCGAGCATCGTGGTCGGCGGCGGAAGCACGGGCTCGAGCCCGCGGCTCATCCGATCGAGATTGATCGCAGCCAGTATGCCGCTTGCCGTGCTCTCGGTGTAGCCCTCGACGCCTGTCAGCTGCCCGGCAAAGAGCACGCGCGGATCGTCCCGCAGCGAGAGGTGCGGGGTGAGCGCCGCGGGCGCGTTGATATAGGCGTTGCGGTGGATCGAGCCGAACCGCAGGAACTCCGCGTTCTCGAGGCCGGGGATCATGCGGAAGACCCGCTGCTGCTCGGGGATCCGGAGCCGTGTCTGGAAGCCCACGAGATTGCGCATCCGGCCGGCGCGATCCTCAGCGCGGAGCTGCACGACCGCCCACGGCCGTTTGCGCGCGCGCGGATCCGTCAGCCCGACGGGTTTCATGGAGCCGAACCGCAAGGACTCCGCCCCGCGCCGCGCGATCTCCTCGACCGGCATGCAGCCCTCGAAGTACGGCACGGCGTCGAACTCGTGCGCCGTGAACTGGTCGGCCTCGCGCAACGCCGCGATGAACGCGTCGTACTGTTCGCGCGACATCGGGCAGTTGATGTACGCGCCCTCGGTTTCGACGCCCGATGTCTCCTTGTCATAGCGCGAGGCGGTGAACGCCACGTTCATGTCCACCGACTCGGCCGCGACGATCGGGGCGATCGCGTCGTAGAACGCGAGGGACTCCACACCCAGCCGCTCCCGGATTCGCTCGGCGAGCGCATCGCTCGTCAGCGGCCCGGTGGCAATCACCGCGGGCGACGGGAGGGTGGTGACTTCGCCACGCTCGACGCGGATCCGCGGGTGGGCCATCACGCGGTCATGGACGCCGGCGGAGAACACATCGCGGTCCACGGCCAACGCCGTACCCGCGGGCAATCGCGCGGCATCGGCCGATTCGAGCACGATTGACCCCATCAGTCGCATCTCGGCCTTCAGCAGGCCGTGCGCCGACGTCAGCTCCGTGCTCTTGAAGGTGTTGGAGCAGACGAGCTCGGCGAGCCGGTCCGTCTTGTGCGCCGCCGTGCCGCGCACCGGGCGCATCTCGTGGAGGATGACGTCGTGGCCGCGCTCCGCGAGCTGCCACGCACATTCGGAGCCCGCTAGCCCTCCGCCGATGACCGTGATCGGCACGTCAGCCATGGGCACCGACTAGAAGTACGCTTGCCACCGGAACTGCAGCAGCCGCTCCGGCGCTCGGTCGCCGGTACGCGCCCCCATCGTGAAAACCGTGTGCTCGTAGGCGAGCTGCACGCGCATCACGCGCGTGAGGTACCAGTTCAGGCCGACCCCGATTTCCCGCGCGGTGCGCGCGGCGACGGTGGAATCCGCGAATGTCGGGAACGCCTCGTCGCCGACACGGACTGCCGACGCGCGAAACCCGACCTGCCAGGCGCCCCAGCGCCCGCGGTCCGGATCGAATGCGGTTCGCGGCACGACCCCTTCCTGCCCAGACGGTTCCCCCGTCAACGTCCACTGTGCGTTCGCGATCCAGCCCGACGTGCCCACCGCGGCTCGGGTCGCACCACGCGAGACCGTCTGCGAGTTGCCCATGACCTCGGCGAACGAGCCGAACCGTCCTCGGTGGAGGTACGCAAACGCGCCCGACCGGGAATGCCGGCCCGCGGCACGGACTCCGCCGCTCTCCAGGTACGAAAAGAACGGCGAGCCGGCAATCGTCTTGAAGATCGGAAGCCGGGTCCCCGATGTCGCGGCACTCTTCTCGATTCCCGTCGAGCCGTACAGCGCGCCGCCCATGCCTTGCTCCACGCTGCCAACCCGCTTGCGCACGGGCTTCCACCAGAGCCGGTACGTCAGATCCTTGGCGTCGTTGTGATCGCTGTCCTGCGTCCCGGAGCCGTCCGGCACCCCGTTGAACACGCCGACGGACATCTCCACGCGGTCACGCAGCGCGGTGCCGGTGAGGAACACGCCGACGTCGCGGCTCCCGCTCAGGTTCACCGCGACGGACCGGTCGGGAAGCAGCTGTGAGGAGATGGACATGTAGCGCTCGAGCGACGAGGGCGTCTTCTGCTTGCCCACCCGCAGCCACCAAGTGCCCGCGAGCCCGATGTCGGCGTAGGCATCCTGCATCGGGGACGTCGAGGACGGCGGGCCGACATCGAACATGATCCGCGCGGCGAGCCGCGGATGGAAGTTCGCGTCGAAGATCATGCGCGATCGCTTCACGTGGAACCCGTCGCTGATCGCATCGGCCGTGTCGCTGAGCAGTGCGCGGTATTCCGTCACGACATAGCCGCGCACCTTGAGCTGCTTGCGGCCATCGGCGGAGTGGATCCGCAGGCCGTCGTCGTCGAACACGACGGTCGCCGAGTCGCGTGTCGGTTGTGGTGTGCGCGCCTGCGCGCCGAGCGCCGGCGGGAGGAACGCAACGATGAGCGCGCACACGACGGCGCGCGCCCACCGGGCGAGGAACAGGTTCACGCGCGCTGCTACGCGGCCGCGCCGTCCGCCCCGCCCTCAGGCGGTTCGGCCACGCTCCACTCGTTCGCGCACTTGAGGCAGCGTCGATAGCTCCCACGCGTCCGCTTCGACTTCGCCTCCGCGCCCACGTTGCCGCACTCCGGGCAGGGCTCGGAGACCGGCTTGTCCCAGCAGACGAAGTCGCACTTCGGGTAGTTCTCGCAGCCGAAGAACGCCTTGCCGCGTTTCTTCGACCGGCGCGCGGCGATGTCGCCGCCGTCCTTCGGGCACTTCACGCCGGTGGGCATGGAACGCGTGCCGCGACACTTCGGGAACGTCGAGCACCCGAGGAACTCACCCGAGCGACCGCGACGGATCACCATCTGCTTGCCGCACAGCGAGCAGATATGCTCCGTCAGCTGCGGCGGCTGGCGCTCGCCCTTGAGCGGCCGCGTGTACTTGCAGGTCTTGGGATGATTCTCGCACGCGACAAACGGGCCGAAGAACCCACCCTTGGCCACGAGGCGGCCGCCATCCTGCGGGCACTTCTCGGAGGCGAGCGCCGAGAGGTCGTGCGCTTCCTCGATCAGCGCCTCGTAGTTCACGGTCGAGAGCGCCTTGTCGAACGGGCCATAGAACTCGCGCAGCACACGCTGCCACCCGATCGACCCATCCTCGATCTTGTCGAGTTCGTCTTCCATCCCGGCCGTAAACCCGACGTTGAACTCGTTCGGGAACTGCTTGATCATCACCTTCTCGACCGATTCACCCAGCGGCGTGGGGAAGAAGCGGCGCTGCTTGAGCTCGGCGTAATGCCGGTCGGTGAGCGTCGAGATGATCGAGGCGTACGTGGACGGTCGCCCGATCCTGAGCCGCTCAAGTTCCTTCACGAGGGACGCTTCGGAGAACCGCGGCGGCGGCTCGGTGAAGTGCTGCGTGGGCGTGATCGCCTTCACCGGCGCATGCTCGCCCGGCTCGATGGCCGGGAGGGCCTGCTCGTCCTCGAGCGCCTTCCCTTCCCCCTCTTCGCGCGCCTCCTTGTACAGGGAGAGGAAGCCCGGGAACTTGATGACGGATCCCGTCGCGCGGAACAGGTAGCGACGCTTGTTGGCGAAGTCGAAATCCACGGTCGTCGTGTCGAACACCGCGGGCGCCATCTGGCTGGCCATGAACCGCTGCCAGATCAGCTGGTAGAGCCGGAATTGCTCGGGCGTCAGGTGCTTCTGGACGGCATCGGGCGTGCGAGTCGGATCGGTGGGCCGGATGCCTTCGTGCGCGTCCTGCGCGTTCGCATCCTCGGCCGCACCGTAGAACATCGGTGTCTTGGCCAGGTAGTCGGTCGAGTATTGCTTCGCCAGCCAGTCGCGCGCCTGACCCACGGCGCTCGCCGCGACGCGCGTCGAGTCGGTTCGCATGTACGTGATGAGGCCGACGGCGCCCTCGGCGCGACCCAGCTCGATGCCTTCGTACAGGTTCTGCGCGAGCCGCATCGTGCGTTTCGAACCAAACCCCAGCTTCTTCGCCGCCTCCTGCTGCAGCGTGCTTGTCTTGAACGGCCACAACGATTCGGCGGTTGCGGGGTTCTTCCGCCGCTCGCGCCGCTTGATGTCCGTGACGTCGAACGTCTTCCGCCCCGCGAGGTCGGCGAGGATGGCGTCCGCCGCGGCCTTGTTGTGGATCTCCGGCTTCGCGCCGTCGAGATAGTGAAGCTTCGCGGTGAACTCCTGCGCGTCGTGCGTCAGCGTCGCCGCAATGGACCAGTACTCGACCGGCTTGAACGCCCGGATGTCGCGCTCGCGCTCGACGAGGAGCCGCAGCGCGACGGTCTGCACGCGCCCGGCCGCCAGTCCCTTCTTCACGGTCTTCCACAGCACCGGACTCGCCTTGTAGCCGATCAGGCGGTCCAGCACGCGGCGCGCCTGCTGCGCGTCCACCTTCCGCGTATCAATGTCGCCCGCGCCGTCAATCGCGCGGAGCACGGCATCGCGCGTGATTTCGTGGAACAGCACGCGCTTCGCCGCGGGCGCGCCCTTGCCACGAATCTGCGACTGCACGTGCCACGCGATCGCCTCGCCCTCACGGTCAGGGTCGGTCGCGATGTACACGTTCTTCGCTCCACGCGCCGCCTGCTTGAGCTCGGCGACCGTTTTCTCCTTCCCTGGGATCGTGACGTATTCGGGCTCGAAGCCCGACTCGAGGTCGATGCCCAGCGTCTTCGTCGGGAGGTCGCGGATGTGACCCACCGTCGCCTTCACCGCGAACGCGGGACCGAGGTACTTGCCGATCGTCTTCGCCTTCGCGGGCGACTCGACGATGACCAGCGACTTGTTGCCGAGGTTGATCGGCGCCGCGTACTCCGCCGTGCTCGGCGAGATCGGAGTCGCCTTGCGCGTCCGCCGCTTCGCCGGTGCTGCCGGAGCCGCGGCAACCGCGACCGGCTTCGGCGCCGCCGGCGCCTTCACCGCTTTCGCCTTGACTGCTTTCTTCGCCGGCGAAGCCGCGGCAGCCGACGACTTTCCGCGTGGGGACGCGGATTTTGCGGCGGCTTTGCGCTTCGTGCTTGGCGTCTTCTTCGTGGCCATTGGCGTTCGTGTTTCAGGTATCCAGGGCGGGCACGACAGCCGTTGCGCCTGCCCTTCGCCGCGTCACTCTTATAGTTGTGGCGGCGGAAGGCCAATCCTAAGGGTGCGAACCCCCGCTAGCAAGCGCAAGTACCCTTTCCGCCACGATTTCGGTACCTACGCCTGTCGTGTCAACTCGTTGCCCTGCAAGGAGATACGACGCCTCGCGGCGCGCCAGCAATTCGCGAATCTTTTGTGCGGCATCGGCACCGGCGAGTAGCGGACGTGCCGTTCCCTGACCGGCGACCCGTGCCGCAGCTTCGTCAGGGTCAACGACCAGATAGATCACGTCAGACGCCGCGAGCGCCTCCATGCACCCGGGATTCGTTGCCCAGCCGCCGCCCGTGGCGACGACCAGGCCGTCGCGGTGCCTCAGTTCATCGGTCGCCGCGCGCTCCAGTGCGCGGAACCCGGATTCACCGAGCGTTTCGAAGATTTCCGCAATCGAACGTCCGGCGCGTTCGGCGATCATGTCATCGAGATCCACGGCCTGCCGCCCCAGGGCGGCCGCGACGAGTCGTGCGACGGTCGTCTTGCCGGCGCCGGGAAGTCCGACCAACACGATGTTTCGCGGCACTGCGGTCAGGGCGCGGGAGGACGCCCGGAAATCCGGCTTCCCACGCGCCCAACGTAGCCATCGAAGTTGTGGCGCATCTCTGTGAGCGAATCGCCGCCGAACTTCTCCAGGAATGCGTCGGCAAGGACGATCGCGGTCATGGCCTCCGCGATCACCGCCATCGCCGGCACTGCGGTCACGTCGGATCGTTCCGCCGCAGCCTCGGCCGCTTCGCCCGTGGCGACATCCACCGTGCGCAGCGGCGTCATCAGTGTCGAAATGGGCTTCATCGCGGCGCGGATCACGAGGGGTTCGCCCGTGGTGATGCCGCCCTCGAGCCCACCCGCCCGGTTGCTTCGACGGCGCACGTTGCCGGTGCGTGGAGTTCCGGGCGCCATCTCGATTTCGTCGTGCACCTCAGCGCCGCTCTTGCGAGCCGCCTCCCACCCGTTCCCGATCTCCATCGCCTTCACGGCGTGGATCGAGACGATTGCGCGTGCGAGCCTGCCGTCGAGCTTCCGGTCCCAGCTGACATGGCTTCCCAAGCCGACGGGGAGGTTTCGTACCACCACCTCGGCGATTCCGCCGGCCGTGTTCCCGGCGCGCTTCAGTTCGTCAATCCGCGTGATCATGCGGGCTTCGGCATCGCGATCGAGCGTCCGGAGCGGCGACACATCGGCCGCGGCGTTCAGGTCGTCCGGGAGCGTTTCCGGCGGTCGCGCATCCACGCCGCCCAAGTGGACGACATGCGAGCCGATTGACACGCCGAACTGCGTCAGCAGCTGGCGGGCCACCGCGCCGGCCGCCACACGGGCTGCCGTTTCGCGAGCGGAGGCCCGTTCGAGGATGTCGCGCGCATCGGCGCGCTCGTACTTGAGGATGCCCCCCAGGTCCGCGTGGCCGGGACGTACGCGCGTCAGGCGGCGCTTGCGGCCCTCGGCGGCGTCCTCTGGTCGGGACGCCGGATCCATGATTTCCGACCAGGTCTTCCAGTCCCGATTCCGGATCAGCATCGCGATCGGAGATCCCAGGGTCTCGCCGGCCCGGACGCCACTCAGCAACTCGACTTCGTCCTGCTCGATCTGCATGCGCCGGCCGCGGCCATAGCCGGTCTGCCGACGCGCGAGCTCGCGATCGATGTCGGCCGCAACGAGCCGAAGCCCCGCGGGAACGCCTTCGACAATGGCGTTCAGCGCGGGGCCATGCGACTCACCGGCTGTGGTAAAGTGAAACCGGCCCAGCGGTCAGGGCTTCTTCGCACGCACGATATCGCCTTCGTCCACGATATGCGGCGTGATGAGGATGAGCAGGTCTTGCTTGCGCTCGGTCAACTCGGCCTGTGAGAACAGCCGTCCGACCAGCGGAAGGTCCATCAGCAGCGGGATCCCGGAGCGCGACCGGGTGACCTGCGTTTGCGTCAGCCCGCCGATCACGGCCGTCTGCCCGTCCTCGACGAGCACCTGATTCGTGCTGCTGCGCTTGTTCGTGTTCGGGCCGGCGACGGTGATGGACTGCAGCACTTCCTGCTCGGTGACGACATCCATCAGCACCTGGCGGTTCGCCGTGACGTGCGCGGTCACGCGCAGGCTGATGCCGATGTCGCGCTGCGCGATCTGCGGCGCCACGGACTGGATCTGGCCCGCGGGAATCGGCGGGGTGAGGAGGAACGACAGGCTCGAACCGGAGAACAGTTCGGCCTGCTTGTTGTCCACGGCCGTCACGCTGGGCTCGGCCTGCACGTCGGTGAGCTGCACGGAGCTGAGCGCGTCCACGAACGAAGTGATGTTGAAGCCGCCGAGCACCATGTTGTGGATCAGCGTGAGCGACGAGTTGCCCTTGAAGGTCCGCTGCGAGTTCGCCACGCCGGCAAACCCGTCGCCGGACAGGTTCACCCGACCATCGCCGGTGCTCCCGGGCCGTGTCGAGATCGCGTTGGAGAACATGTTGGGCTGGCCGAGGTCATACGCGAGACCGAGCTGCTCGGTGCCCGTCCGGTCCACCGTGATGATCTTTGCCTTGATGGTGATCTGCGGCGTCCGCACGTCGAGGTCGCGCACATAGCTCTCGATGTCCGCGACGCGCGCGGCGGTTTCCGTGACGATGATCGCGTTGGTCTGCTCGTTCGCGACGACGTTGCCGCGCGAGCTGCAGATCGCCGCACTGGCGCCC
>Ga0194131_10001492_pt1 | contig 39987 bp, 42 predicted proteins | sample TA2KigO120mmetaG_FD_148631 | JGI IMG/M metagenome (GOLD analysis project Ga0194131, IMG submission 148631) | Freshwater microbial communities from Lake Tanganyika, Tanzania - TA2015053 Kigoma Offshore 120m | ecosystem: Environmental > Aquatic > Freshwater > Lake | place: Tanzania: Lake...
ATGAAAGAAAAACGCCCCTGTCTTGCGGTTCACTCCGCAGAGACTCGATGCGGTACGCGCCGTCGTTCCTGCTACGAAATGTTCGATCAGGCGATCCTGCTTCGAGACCCCCAATCGGCTCCGTCGTATCCGTCCCATGATAACTCCATAACCGAGTTATCTGGGACAGCCCCTTTATTAATCCCCCTTTTGGGAAACGGGGGGGCCATTGTCCAAGTGGAACGCTAAGCGCGTGTCGGTGACACTGCGAAATCATCCGCAAAGCAGAGATCATACTGTTCTGCGTTGCAGCCGGTGACCGACGTGAGGAAGGGCAGGCTGTTGGCGCCGGACCTCCGCGGCGATCCTTTACGAACTGGTTGGGCTTCGCTGGTTGCGCTGTGGTTGCTCCCGCCGGTGCCTCTGCAGGTCCCGGAACCGGTAGGCGCAATAAAAGCCTGATTTTATTGGCGACCCCGAGAGGACTCGAACCTCCGACCAACAGTTTAGGAAACTGCTGCTCTATCCTGCTGAGCTACGGGGCCGCTTGAGAAGGCTGTATAGCAGCCCCGGGAGGAGAGCCCAAGGGCCGGCAGCGCGGGCTACACGACGCCCCAGGCGCCGTTCCGGCGAATGGCCCACCAGAAACCGTTGGAGGTGTTGACCTGCTCGAACTCCTCGCTGACGGCCAGGGTGACGCCTGGATGAAAGCCGACCCCGCTGTAGGTGATGAAGTCGCGATCCTGAATCCGCCTCGCGACCTCGATCAGCGTCGGGTCGAGGGTCTCGAGATCGTCGCCGCAAACGATCGAGAACTCTGCCTTTGAGAGGCTCTTGGCAAGCGCGATATCGCGCTTCACCTCGCTGTAGTAGTGCGACCCGTCGATGTAGATGAAGTCGAACAGCTCCTCGCGGAAGAGTCCGAGGACGCGGGAGGCCCGCCCGCGCATCAGCACGAGCTCGATGTCGTTGCCCGGCCGCGCCTCGGCCCGGAACATCTCCCGGACGGCCGCCGTCATCGCCGCCTGCGGCAGCTTGTCCATCAGGCGGTAGCTCGGGTTTGTGTCGCCGTCCCGATCCTCGCTGGTGATGTATCGGCTCCACGCATCGATCATGAACAAGGACGAAGCACGGGGGAGCGTTTCGATCCAGATCTGCGTCGAGCCCTTGCCGAACCAGGTTCCGATTTCGAGAGCCACGATCGGTTTCGAGAAGTGATCGCGGATGATCGAGCGCATCGCCGGCGCCCGGTCCTCCTGAAGCTGGTTGCGATAGGACGGCACGAGGCTGCCGAGGTCGCCGCCGTCCGTCCCGACCGACGCCACATTGGCCAGCATCGCAAACGACGTGGCCAGGGCATGCGGCATCGCCTTGGCTTCACGCCGCGACCCGCCACGGGAAAGGCCGTCGACCCACTCGAGCGCCTGCGCGAAGGCCTGCTCGTCGCTTCGCAGATGCCCTTTAAGCTCGCCTTCGAGGGACTCGAACCCGCGGCGGACCTCGTCAAGCTGGGACCTCTGATAGAAAGCCTTCAGGAAGCTGAGGATACGGGCGATGCCCGCTTCGCGATCTGGAGAGGCTCCGGGATCCGATGACATCGTCCTGCTCCGAGCCTCCGAAACGCCTTGCGCCACTGTACCGTGAGGAGGTCGCAAAGTTCAGCCCGATTCACCGGCGGCGCTGACGACTGGAAATCCGTCGACGCCCGCGCGTAGACTGCGCTCCTCAATCGACACGCCTTAAGGGGGGAAGCGATGGCGAAGCGCAAAGCGCCGGATCTGTCCGTTGCCGGGCTCAAGGTGGTAATCACCGCGGGTGCGGCCGGCATCGGCCGGGTGATCGCCGAGGCCTTCGCCGATGGCGGCGCCCATGTCGAGGTCTGCGACGTCGCCAAGGACGCGCTCGCCGACCTGAAGAGGAAGCGCCCGGACATTCCCGGCCATGTGGCCGACGTCGCCGATCCGAAGGCGATTGCCCGGTTCTTCGCCAAGGCGACCAGACGCGGCCTCGACGTGCTGGTCAATAATGCCGGCATCGCCGGCCCCACGGCGCCGATCGACCAGATCAAGCCCGAGGACTGGCACGCCACCATCGATATCAACCTCAACAGCATGTATCATTGCACGCGCCTTGCCGTGCCGCTGCTGAAGAAGGCCGGCGGCGGCTCGATCATCAACCTCTCCTCGGTCGCCGGCCGGCTCGGCTTCCCGCTGCGCACGCCTTACTCGGCGACGAAATGGGCGGTTGTCGGCCTCTCCAAAAGCCTTGCCATGGAGCTCGGCCCGCACAAGATCCGCGTGAATGCGATCCAGCCCGGCATCGTCCGCGGCCCGCGCATCGACCGCGTAATCTCGGCCCGCGCCAAGGCGACCGGCATCACCTTCGAGCAGCAGCGGGCGCTGCTGCTCTCGAAAGTGTCGCTGCGGACCGATGTCACGCCCGAAGACATCGCTGCAATGGCGATCTTCCTGGCATCGCCCGCCGGCAGCCGCATCTCCGGCCAGGCGCTCAGCGTCTGCGGCAATGTCGAGACCCTGGGCTGACGCCCGCCCTTAAGAAGACAGAGGCATCCATGGCAGCGAAGCAGCGCAAGGTCATCATCACCTGTGCCGTCACCGGATCGATCCATACGCCGACCATGTCGCCGCACCTGCCGCTGACGCCGGATGAGGTGGCGACCGACGCCATCGCCGCGGCCGAGGCGGGCGCGGCGATCCTGCATCTGCATGCGCGCGACCCCAAGGACGGGCGGCCGACGCCCTCGCCCGACGTGTTCATGGAGTTTCTGCCGCGCATCAAGCAGGCCTCCAACGCGGTGGTGAACATCACCACCGGCGGCGGCCACGGCATGACCTTGGCCGAGCGCCTCGCCGCCCCCCTCCGCGCCAGGCCGGAGATGTGCTCGCTCAACATGGGGTCGATGAACTTCGGCCTCTATCCGATGCTCGACCGCTACAAGGAGTTCAAATACGAGTGGGAGCGGAAGCATCTGGAGAACAGCCGGGACTTCATCTTTCGCAACACCTTCAAGGATATCGAGGAGGTGCTGAAGACCCTCGGCGAGGGCCACGGCGTCAAGTTCGAGTTCGAGTGCTACGACGTCGGCCACCTCTACACGCTGGCGCATTTTCTCGAGCGCGGCCTGGTCAAGCCGCCGCTCTTCGTGCAGACGATCTTCGGCATCCTCGGCGGCATAGGACCCGACCTCGAGAATGTCGATCACATGAAGCGGATCGCCGACAAGCTGTTCGGCGAATCCTACTACTGGTCGATCCTTGCCGCCGGCCGCTTCCAGATGCCGTTCCTGACCCATGCCGCGACGCTTGGCGCCAATGTCCGCGTCGGACTCGAGGACTCGCTCTGGCTCGGCAAGGGCAAGCTCGCCAAGTCGAATGCCGAGCAGGTCGCCAAGATCCGGCGCATCATCGAGGAGCTGTCGATGGAGATCGCGACTCCGGACGAAGCGCGTCAGATGCTGGCGCTCAAGGGCGGCGACGCCGTCGGCTTCTGATGGCGATCTCGGGAAAGACCGCCGTCTATGGCGTTATCGCCGATCCGATCGGGCATGTGCGCGGGCCGACCATCTTCAACCCGCTCTTCGAGAAGCTGGGCTTCGATGCGGCGATGGTGCCTTTCCATGTGAGCGCGGCGTCGCTGCCGCGCGCCGTCGCCGGCTTCCGCGCGATCGAGAGCCTGAAGGGCTGGCTCGTCACCAACCCGCACAAATTCGCGATGTTTCATCTCTGCGACCAGGTCGACGCCTCGGGCACGCGGCTGCAGGCGGTCAATGTCGTCCGGCGCGAAGCCGACGGACGGCTGATCGGCAGCAATTACGACGGCGCCGGTTTCATCACCGGCCTCCGGCATGACGGCATCGAGCCGACGGGCATGGACGTGCTGATGCTGGGCGCCGGCGGCGCCGCGCGCGCCATCGCCTTCGCGCTTGCCGAGGCGGGCGTCAAGCGGCTGTCCATCGCCAACCGCACCCACACGAGCGCCGCGGCCCTGGCCGAGATCACGCGCAAGTTTTTCCCGGATGCCAAGGTCGAGGTCGCCGACGCGATCGCTGCCGACCAGGACCTGATCGTGAACACGACCTCCGCTGGCCTCAAGCCCGAAGACCCATTGCCGCTCGACGCTACTCAGCTCAGGTCAGGGACAATCGTCGCCGACATCATCATGAATCCTGAGATGACGCGGCTGCTGACGCTCGCTAAGGAGCGCGGTTGCCGCATCCATCTCGGCCGTCACATGCTCGACTCCCAGCTCCCGCTGCTCGCCCGCCATCTGGGCGTGCCGATTTCCTGAAGGAGGAAACCATGGCCAAGCTGAAAATCTACGGCATCGCCCGCTCGCGGGCCTTTCGCACGCTTTGGGCCGCCCAGGAGGCCGGCGTCGCCTACGAGCACATCCAGACCAGCTTCAACGAGGATTCGAAGCGGCCCGAGTTCCTGAGGATCAACCCGATGGGCCAGGTGCCGGCGATCGAGGATGACGGCTTTGCGCTGTCGGAGTCGATGGCCCTCAACCTCTACATCGCCAAGAAATACGGCAAGGGCCTGTATCCGTCCGATCTCAAGGACGAGGCCAAGACCTGGCAGTGGAGCTTTTTCGCGGCGACCTCGCTCGAACGTTCCATGGGGCTCTTCGTCGCCAACCGCTACACGCTGGCGCCCGAGAAGCGCAACGAGGCGGTCGCGCAGGAGAATCTCGAGGCAGTCAAACGGCCGCTCTCCGTGCTCGATGCGCAGCTCGGCAAGGCCCCCTATCTTCTCGGCCAGGCCTTCACCGTCGCCGACCTCAATGTTGCGACGGTGCTCTACGGCGCCTGGTTCAATAAGCACGACTTCTCGGCAATACCGAAGGTCGCTGCGTGGCTCGACCGCTGCCTCACGCGGCCAGCGGCGCAAGGTGCACGTAGGCTGCGCGAAGCCGCTTAGAGCCCGATCACCAGCGGCGAGGCGAGCTGGCGGACGGCCTTGACCACCGCCATGCCGACGATCTTGCCGGTTTTTGGGTTGCTCTCCGTCGGCAGGATGTCCTCGACGAAGGTGAAGCTGCCGAAGGCGCCGCGGGCACGGACCTCGATGACATGCGTCGTGATCGTCGGATCGGCGACGATCTTGAGGTGCGTCTTGTCGAGGCCGGCGCCGGCAAGCGCCACCGCCGCCGAGATGTTGACGTTCTGCGGATAGCGCCGCGCGCCGTCGCGCACCGGTCCCTCGTAGACGGTGAACGGCGCCTTCAGCGTCTTCAGGTCGACCATGCCCTCGGCTTCGGTGCCGAACCAGGCCGAGGGCTGCTTGCGTACCGTCATCACTACCTCGTCGAGCCCGCCGATGGCGGCGCCGGAGAGCGTGTCGAGCGCGCCGATCCCGGCGGAGGGAAGGATGAGCCGATGGCCATTGGCCTTCGCCGTCGCAATCAGCCTTTCGCGCAACGCGTCGTCGGTCAGCGCGCCGACCGACGTGATCAGCATGTCGGCCCGCTTGAGCGCGCGCTCGGCGTGGTCGCGCACCGCTTGGTGCCCGGCACCCTCGACGAAGGCATCGACATTGACCTTGAAGAAGGCCTCCGGGTCGCTGGTGACCAGGAGCTTGGATTTTCCATCGCGAGGCTTTCTCACCAGGGCTGAGGCAATCTCGACATCCGGCAGCACTCCGGCGGCGATCGCATCTGCGACCTGCTCGCCGATCGCGCCCAACCCCATCAAGCCGATCCGGAACATCTCACCCTCCTTTGGCGCCGTGGCGCTCGCGCCAGATCTTCTTGGCGTTTTCCGGCACCATCGCCTTCTTGCCGGTCGCGTTGACGAACATGACCAGAAGCGTGGTCGCGCGGTTGACCAGCCCGACGCCGAGCTTCCAGGTGCCGTAGGCCATGACTAGGCTCGCGGTGCGGAAGCTGACGACGCGCGCGCCGTACAGAACCTCGTCGCGATAATGCAGCGGCTTGTGATACTCGGCCTCGAGCTTCGCCAGAACGGGCCCGGCCACATCCGCCTTCAGCTCAAGGTCGATCTCGGCCATCGCGCGGATGCGGCAATCCTCGTACCATTCCAGATAGCTCGTATGGTTCACATGGGCATAGGCATCGACCTCGCTCCAGCGCACGCGATGGCGCACTAGGATCGGCCAGTCGCCTTCTACCGCGAACTCGGCGCGCAGCCGGTCGTCGAGCACAAGCGTCATGCCTCCCGCATAGCCGGATTGTTGCGGCACCGGAAGCCTCGCCTTGACAGGTCCGAAACGGCTGGCTCCCTTGGAGCCATGCAAGACTCGCCTCCGATACGCGACTTCTACCCCGCGATCGAACCCCATGAGACCGGCCGGCTGCCCGTCGGCGACGGGCACGAGCTCTACTATGAGGTCTCGGGCAATCCGAAGGGAAAGCCGGTCCTCTTCCTCCATGGCGGTCCCGGCGGCGGGACGCAACCCACGCAGCGCCGCCTGTTCGATCCGGCCCGCTATCGCATCGTGCTGTTCGATCAACGCGGCGCCGGACAATCGACGCCGTCGGGCTCGCTGGTTAACAGCACCACGCAGCACTTGGTACAGGACATCGAGACGCTGCGCCGACATCTTCGCATCAAGCGCTGGGTGGTCCTGGGCGGATCCTGGGGCTCGACCTTGGCGCTCGCCTATGCCGGGGCGCATCCGGAGGCCCTGGTCGCGCTCGTGGTGCGCGGCATCTGGCTTGCCCGCAAGCGCGACATCGACTGGTGGATGTATGGCCTCAAGCGCATCTATCCCGACTACTGGGAGGAGTTCGCCGGCCACCTGCATCCCTGGGAGCGCGACGATATCGTCGAGGGTTACGGCCGCCGGCTGCTCGATAGCGACCCGAAGATCCACATGCCAGCGGCGATGTCGTGGCGGCGTTTCGATCAACGCGCTTCGTCGTTGCTGCCGCGCGCCGACGATCCGGCGCCTCCCGGCCCCCGCACGCTCGCGGTGGCGCGGATCGAGTACCACTACGTCCGTCACCTTGCCTTTCTTGGCGAGGGCGATCTGCTGCGCGGCGTCAGCCGTTTCCGTCACGTCCCGGGCGTCATCGTCCACGGCCGCTACGACATGATCGCGCCGATCGACGGCGCCTTCGCCCTGGCACGCGCATGGCCTGAGGCGCAGTTCACCCTCGTCGAAGGCGAGAGCCACGCCTTCAGCGATCCCGGCATTCGCCGCGCGTTGCTCGACGCCACCGACCGCTTCGCGGACCTCGCCTGAACGCCTTTTCTTGACAGGAAAGGTGCCCCGGGCCGACACTTTCCGAAGCAAAATCATCGTATAAGGCAGGCGCGTGTGCCCGACCAGAGCCTCCCGGCGGACCTCTATCCCGCGATCGAGCCCTATCAGAGCGGGATGTTCCCGGTCGGGGACGGGCACCGGATCTATTACGAGCTCTGCGGCAATCCGAAAGGCAAGCCGGTCGTCTTCCTGCATGGCGGGCCAGGGAGCGGCTCGCAGCCCGAGCACCGGCGCTTCTTCGATCCGAAGCGCTATCGCATCCTGCTCTTCGACCAGCGCGGCTGCGGCCGCTCGACGCCGATCGCCTCGATCGAGAACAACACCACTCAGCACCTGATCCGGGACATCGAGGCCCTGCGCGAGAAGCTCGGCGTCAAGCGCTGGGTCGTCTTCGGTGGCTCCTGGGGATCGACGCTGGGCCTCGCCTACGCCATGGCGCATCCGGAAGCTTGCACGGCGCTGGTCCTGCGCGGCATCTGGCTCTGCCGCAAGGCCGACCTGCAATGGTGGCTCTACGGCGTACGCTCGATCTTCACCGAGTTCTGGGACGAGTTCGCCAATTACCTGCCGGCCGCCGGGCGTGGAGATATCCTCGAGAATTACTTCAAGCTCCTGATCCATCCCGACCCCGCCGTGCATATGCCGGCCGCAGCGAACTGGAAGACCTATGAGTCGCGGATCGCCTCGCTGATCCCGAAGCCCGGCGCCGAGAAGTCGCAGAGCCCCCGCACGCTGGCGATGTCGCGGATCGAGGCGCACTACATGCGGAACGCCGTCTTCCTGCCCGAGAACGCGCTGATCGAGGCGGTGCCGCGCTTCCGGCACGTACCGGGCGTCATCGTCCATGGCCGTTACGACGTGATCTGCCCCGCGGAGAACGCCGTGGCGCTCTCACGCGCCTGGCCGGAGGCACAACTCACCATCGTGCCCGACGCCGGACATTCGGCGATGGAGCCGGGCATCCGTTCGGCGCTCGTCGCCGCGACCGACCAATTTGCCGATCTCGATTGAATGAAAGGTCCTATGTTCACACGCTGGTTGGCCCTTGCCGCGGCCCTCGCCGCTGCTCCTGCTTCGGCGCAGGAGGTCAAGATCGGGCTCGGCGCCATGGCGCGCTCGATGGACCCGCACTTCACCAATTCCGGCCCCGACGTGGCCAACATGCTCCACGTCTTCGACAAGCTGATCCTGCAGGACGAAAAGCAGGCGCTGATCCCGGGTCTTGCCACCTCCTGGAAGGCCGTCGACGCCACCACTTGGGAAATCAGGCTGCGCGAGGGCGTCAGGTTCCACGACGGCTCGCCTTTCACCGCCGAGGATGTCGCCTTCACCGTCAAGCGTGCGGTCGACGTACCTAAATCCTCTTCTCCCTTCGCGCTCTACGTGAAGACGATCAAGGAGGTCGTCAGCAAGGGACCGCATCTGGTCCACTTGAAGACGGCCGAGCCGGCCCCGCTCCTGCCTTGGGATCTCTCGACCTTCGGCATCATCTCGAAGAAACATGGCGAAGATGCCGCGACCGAGGACTACAACTCGGGCAAGGCCGCGGTCGGCACCGGCCCCTACAAGCTCTTCTCCTACTCGCCGAACGAGCGCATCGTCTTCCAGCGCAATGACGAGTATTGGGGGGGCAGGCAGCACTGGGCGAAGGCCACCTTCACGCTGATCGCCAATCAGGCCTCGCGCACCGCGGCCCTGCTGGCCGGCGACGTCGACGCCATCGACACGGTCGCCACCCAGGATATCGAGCGGCTCAAATCGACCGCCGGCATCGGCGTCTGGCGTTCGGCCTCCAACCGCGTGATCTACCTGATCATGGACAGCCATCGCGATGCCGCCGAGCACATTCGCGATGTCGACGGCAAGCCGATGACGGCAAACCCGCTCAAGGACAAGCGCGTCCGCCAGGCGCTGTCGCTGTCGATCGCGCGCGAGGCGCTGGTCGACCGCATCATGGAGGGCGAAGGCATCCCGACCGGCCAGCTGGTGCCGCCCGGCTTCTTCGGCCACGATCCCTCGATCCGAACACCCGTCCAGAACCTCGAGGTGGCACGCAAGCTGCTGGCCGATGCCGGCTATCCCAAGGGCTTCCAGCTGACTCTGCACGGCTCCAACGGCCGCTATCTCAACGACGCCAAGCTGACTCAGGCGATCGGCCAGATGTTCACGCGCATCGGCATCGCCACCTCGGTCGAGACCCTGCCGCGTCAGATCTATGCCACGCGCGGTAACGAGTTCGCCTTCTCGGTCGGGCTCTATGGCTGGGGCACCGACACCGGCGAGGCCGCCTCGCCGCTGAAATCGCTAGTCCACACCCGCGACAACGCCACCGGCGCCGGCGCCTCCAACCGCGGCCGCTATTCGAACCGCGAAATTGATGCGGTGATCCGGGAGGCGCTCCGCACCATCGACGACAGGATGCGCGAGTCCCTGCTGCAGCGGGCGACGCGCATGGCAGTCGAGGATGTTGCAATCGTTCCGATGTACTTCCAGGTCAACACCTGGGGCACCCGCGGCGCGTTGACCTGGGTGCCACGCACCGACGAATTCACGCTTGCCATGTCCGCGAGGCCGAAATGACCGCCGATAGCTCGACCCGTAAGTTCACCATCGCCGACGCGCGGGTGCAGTTCCCGGGCGCCGATCGCTGGGTCTACGCCAATGTCGCCTCCAAGGGCATCATCTCGCAGGCGAGCCGGGCCGCGATCGACGAGGTCGCCGATGCCCAGCTCAACGGCGACGAGATCAAGGAAGAGTATGGCGGCTCGCTCGCGCGCGTGCGCACCAACTTCGCCCGGCTGATCGGCGCCAAGCCGCATGAGGTCGCGGTCACCAAGAACGTCTCCGAGGGCCTGAACGCGATCGGCTCGGCGATCGACTGGAAGCAGGGCGACAACGTCGTCATCTGCACCGAGCTCGAGCATCCCAACAACGTCTATCTCTGGATGAACCTTGCCGAGAAGGCCGGCATCGAGGTGCGCGGCGTGAAGTCGAAGGACGGCATGATCGATTCGGCGACCGTCGCCGCTGCCGTCGACAACCGCACGCGGATCGTCTCGGTTTCGACCGTCACCTTCACGCCGGGCTATCGCACCGACGTCGCCTCGATCGCCAAGGCGGCGCATAAGGCCGGCGCGCTGATGCTGGTCGATGCCGTACAGTCGGTCGGCGTGCTGGCGCTCGATGTCGAGAAGCTCGGCATCGACGCGCTTGCCACCTCGACCAGCAAGGGCCTGCTCGGCGTCATGGGGCTCGGCATGCTCTATGTCAGCGACCGCTGGGTCGAGAAGCTGAGGCCGGCATGGGTGGCGCGCTTCAGCGTCGTCACCGGCAAGCACGAATCCGACCTCGGCGACGGCGTGCTGCGCCTGCAGCCGGATGCGCGGCGCTTCGAGATCGGCAACTACAACTGGATCGGCATCGCCGCGCTCGACGCGTCGCTCGATCTGCTGCTCGGCATCGGCCCGGATAGGATCGAGAACCATGTGATGGCGCTCTCGAGCCGCCTGGCGGGCGGCCTCCAGCAGCTCGGATATCCGGTCTGCCGGCCGAAAGTCGATTGGGCCCGGAGCCACATCGTCACCATCGGCACGCTCGGCGCCGGCGACGCCTATACCTCCGACGACGAGCGCCTCAACCGCCTCTCGGCAGCGCTGAAGAAGGCGGAGGTCAAGTTCACCGTTCGCCGCGGCCTCGTCCGCTTCGGCCTCCACCTCTACAACAACGAGGCGGATGTCGACAAAATCCTCGAGGTGGCGCGGTCGGCTGTTCGCTAGCCGCGATCGCATGGACGATCTCTCCGGCCTTCTCGTCGTCGCGCTCGAGCAGGCGGTTGCAGCCCCCTACTGCTCCGGCCGCCTGGCGGATTCCGGCGCGCGCGTGATCAAGATCGAGCGGCCGGAGGGCGATTTCGCGCGGCGCTACGACAAGGCAGTGAAAGGCGAGTCCGCGTACTTCGTCTGGCTCAACCGCGGCAAGGAATCCTTGACCCTCGACATCAAGGCCCAGGCGGACCGCGCCCTGCTCGCGCGTATCCTCGCCAAGACCGATGTCTTCATCCAGAACCTGGCGCCGGGCGCGGCCGAGCGCGCCGGCTTCGGCTCTGCAGAATGGCGCAAGCGCAATAAGCGGCTGATCACCTGCGACATCTCCGGCTACGGCGAGGACGGACCTTACGCCGACATGAAGGCCTATGACCTGCTGGTGCAGGCTGAGAGCGGCCTCTGCTCGATCAATGGCGGGCCTGAATCGCCGGCGCGGGTCGGCGTCAGCGTCTGCGACATCGCCGCCGGCATGGCAGCGCACGCCCAGATCCTGCAGGCACTCTACGCACGCGAGAAGACCGGCGAGGGCCGGAGCATCAAGACCTCGCTCTTCGCCGGCATGGCCGACTGGATGACCGTGCCCTATCTGCACCTCGTCTATGGCGGCAAGGCGCCGGAGCGGAGCGGGCTCGACCATCCCTCGATCGCGCCCTACGGTCCCTATCGCTGCGCCGATGGCTCGGTGCTGGTCTCGATCCAGAACGAGCGCGAATGGGCGAGCCTCTGCAAGAATGTGCTACAGGAGCCGGGCCTCGCAACCGAGCCCGACTACGCCGACAACCTCGTGCGCGTGCTGAACCGGGATCGCTTGAAGCAGCGCATGGAGGGGGTCCTGATGAAGCTGCCGCGCGCCGAGGTCGAGCGCCGGCTTAAGGTCGCACAGGTCGCCTATGGCGGACTCAATACGGTTGCCGAATTCGCCAGGCACCCGCAGCTCCGCACGCTTCCCGTGGCCACGGCGGCGGGCTCGATCGACCTGATCGCGCCGCCGGCGGCGATCGCAGGGGATGACCTTGCGCTTCGCCCGGTGCCCAGGGTCGGCGAGCACTCGGAGGCGATCCGCCGCGAGTTCGCCGCGTGAGGTTCTCGTGAGGAGCACGCCGGCCTTCAGCCGCGTCGTGCCGATGATCGTCACCTGCGCCTTCTTCATGCAGAATCTGGACTCGACCGTGATCGCGACGGCGCTGCCGGCAATCGGCCAGTCGCTCGGCGAAGACCCGCTTCGGCTCAACCTGGCGATCAGCTCCTACTTGCTGAGCCTGGCCGTCTTCGTGCCCTTGAGCGGCTGGACGGCAGACCGCTTCGGAGCGAAGACGGTGTTCCGCGGCGCGATCCTGGGATTCATGCTGGGCTCGGTCGCCTGCGCTTTCGCCGAGTCCCTGACCTACCTCGTCATCGGCCGCATCCTTCAGGGAGCCGGCGGGTCGATGATGATACCGGTCGGCCGCCTGGTCCTGCTTCGCAACGTGCCGAAGGCGGCGCTCGTCAGCGCCATGGCCTATCTTACGATACCCTCGCTGATGGCCCCCCCCTGATCGGCCCGCCGCTCGGCGGCCTCATCGTCACCTATTTCTCCTGGCACTGGATCTTTCTGATCAACCTGCCGATCGGCATCGTCGGCATCGTGCTGGTGACCTGGCTGATCCCCGAGGTGGGCGAGCCGCATCCCGGTAGGCTCGACTTCCCCGGATTCGCGCTGACTGCCCTTAGCGTGACCGGCCTCGTCTTCGGCCTGGAGACGGTCGGCCGCGGCGCGGTCGAGGACTGGGTGACGATCTCGCTGATCGCGGCCAGTGCGCTCGCCGCGCTCGCCTACATACAGCATGCGCGACGGGCGGAAAGGCCGATCATCGATCTCAGCCTGTTCGCAATCCCAACTTTTCGCGCGGCGGTCGCCGGCGGATTTTTCTTTCGGGCCAGCGCCGGCGCCCTACCCTTCCTGCTGCCGATGATGCTGCAGGTCGGATTCGGCCTCTCCGCGCTTTCCTCCGGCCTCATCACCTTCGCCGCCGCGGCCGGCGCGCTGACGATGAAGTTCACCGCGACCCCGATCATCCGCGGACTCGGCTTCCGCCGTACTCTTATCTGGAATGTCGGCATCTCCAGCGCCTTCCTCGCCGTCTACGGGCTGTTCGAGGTATCGACCCCGCATTGGCTGATCTTCCTGGCGCTGCTGGCGGGCGGTTTCGTCCGCTCGCTGCAATTCACCGCGATGCAAGCTTTGAGCTTCGCCGACGTCCCGCCGGAGCGCATGAGCCGCGCCACCAGCCTCGGCAGCATGGTCCAGCAGCTCTCGCAGAGCATCGGCGTCGCCTACGGAGCCCTCATCCTGCACTTCGCCGTCGCTCTCCGCGGTGGCGAAGGTCTTGCGGCGGAGGACTTCCTTGCCGCCTTCATCGGCATCGCGCTTCTTTCCTCCGTCTCGGCGCTGTTCTTCCTGCCGCTTGCCGCCGATGCCGGGGTCGAGGTCAGCGGGCACCGGCTCGGCCCCCCCCCGCTCGGCGGGAAAAGACCGACGACTGAGCGGCATTCCGCGCCCTATTGCCAGACGCGAAACGGGGGCGCAGACTTTCCTATGGGAAACAGTTTCGGGGAGTTCACGTCATGGTTCGGTTCGGTGGGCTCGGCGCCTGCCTGATGGGCGCCGTCGCCGCGGCGGCGCTGATCGCGCCTGCGCCGGCGGTCGCGCAGAAGGTCCTGAAGGTGGTCCCGCAAGCGGATGTCCGCACGCTCGATCCCTTCGTCAACAACTCGGGCATCACCACCGAGTTCGCCTATATGGTCTATGACACGCTGCTCGCCGTCGACAAGGACGAGCGCCCGCAGCCGCAGATGGCCGAAAGCTTCCAGGTCTCGGCCGACGGCCTCACCTATACCTTCAAGCTCCGGCCGGGGCAGAAATTCTCCGACGGCTCGCCGGTTCGCGCTGCCGACGTGGTCGCCTCGCTCAAGCGCTGGGCCGGACGCGACATCGGCGGCAAGCGCATGGTCGAGCTCGGCGCGACCTTCGAGGCGGCCGATGACGCGACCCTGCTCCTGAGGCTGAAGGAGCCCTTCGGCCTCACCCTCGACACACTGTCGAAGACCGTGTCGATGCCGACCTTCGTCATGCGCGAGAAGGAGGCGAATGTCGACGTCAACACCGCGGTGGCCGACATCGTCGGCTCCGGTCCGTATCTCTTCAAGAAGGACGAGTGGGTTCCGGGCAGCAAGGTCGTGTTCACCAAGAGCCCGACCAGCGTGCCACGCAGCGACACGCCGAACTCCTACGCCGGCGCCAAGCTCGCCAAGATCGAACGCGTCGAGTGGATCATCATCCCCGACACCGCCACCGCCAGCGCCGCGCTGACCCAGGGCGAGGTCGATTTCTGGGAGTCGCCGCCGGGCGATCTGATCCCGATCCTGAAGCGCAACAAGGACATCACCGTCGCCGTCCACAACCCGTCCGGTTTCATGGCCTATCTCCGGCCGAACTTCCTGCATCCGCCCTTCGACAACCCGAAGGCGCGGCAGGCCCTGCTCTACATCGCCAACCAGCCGGACTACATGGCATCTGCCATCGGCGGCGACCCGACGCTCTACAAGCAGTGCAATGCCTGGCTCGTCTGCGGCACGAAGTATGCGAGCGAGGCCGGCACCGAGGACTTCCGCAAGCCCAACCTCGACAAGGCGAAGGCGCTGCTCAAGGAGGCCGGCTACACCAACCAGAAGGTGGTGATCCTGCAGCCTTCGGACTTCAAGGTGATCCGCGACCTGACCGAGGTCACGATCCAGCGGCTTCGCGAAGTCGGCATGAACATCGAGATCGAGTCGATCGACTGGGGCCAGCTGATCCTTCGCCGCGGCAAGAAGGAGCCGATCGGCCAGGGCGGCTGGAGCATGTACCACACCTATTCGTCCGGCTATGAGCTCGGCCCGCCGAACGCCAACTTCAACATCTCCGGCGCTTGCGAGCAGAAGAGCTGGTTCGGCTGGCCCTGCGATCCGGAGACCGAGCGCCTGCGCGACTCCTTCGCCAAGGAAGGCGACCTCGCCAAGCGCAAGGCGATCGCCGAGGCCCTGCAGAAGCGCGCCGCCGAGTTCGTGCATTACGTGCCGCTCGGCCAGTTCTTCTCGCCGGTCGCCTACCGCTCCAACCTCAAGGGCGTGATGCAGGTCCCCTGGGCGGTCTACTGGAACATCGAGAAGAACTGACGCCGAGTTCTTCATCGCCCCCCACCCTACCCTCCCCCGAAATGGGGCGAGGGTCACGACCTAGATGCCCACTCTTCTTACCCCCTCCCCCTTGACGGGGGAGGGATGGGGTGGGGGTGAGGTCGCAGGCTCAGTCAATCATGGATATTCGACAGTCGGATCGAGCGGGTAGAAGGCCCGCTCGAGCCGCGTATAGGGCATGCGCTCGACGTTGGACGAGCAGACACCGGGCGTGTCGACATAGACGTGCCCCTCGGCCATCTTGCCGAAGATCCCGCTCCAGGCGCTCGCGCATTTCGCCGTCACCATCTTCGCCTTCTCCGGCTCGACGCCGGGGATGCGCAGGTGCAACGTGTCGAAGGGGATCGCGCGCTCGGTGGTCAGGATGACCTTGACCCCGCCGGTGTCGACCGTCGCAACCAGGCCGAGATCGGCCGGCTGCCCGGTCATCCAGGTCGAATCGCGCCGATAACTGACCGGTTGGGCAAAGGTCACCCTGCCTTCGATCTCGACCGGCTCCCCATGCAGCTTGAGCGTGTTGCCGCCGACCTTGCCCTTGAAGCGCCGGCCGACGCCGGCGGCCGCAGCAGCCTTCGCTGCGGCCGGGTCCCAGATCACGGTCGCCGCCTCGCGCGCACGGCCTTCCAGCAGAGCGCGCAGCAGGTAGGTGCCGTCGCCCGGCGCACCGCCGCCGATATTGTCGGCCGGCTCGACCAGGAAAATCGGACCGGCATTGGCGGCAATGGCGCGGCGCACGGCTTCCGCCGGCTCGACGAGATCAGGCTTGAACAGCTCGCGGCGCGACCAGACCGATTCCGCCAGGCGATCGGCCGCATCCTCCGCGGCGCTCCTCTCGCCATAGGCGAGGATCGCCATGCCGAGCTGCGGCACGTCGCAATAGGCGAAAGCGCCGATCACCGAGGCGGTGACGATCGCCGGATCGCGCTCGACCTCGGCGAGGTCGGCCATGACCTCGCGCATCGGGCTCTCATGCGTCGGCTGGCGCTGCGGCACGGTGATGATCGGAAGCTTGCGAAAGACCTTGTGCGGCTTGCGCCCGGTCTCGATCAGCCTGGCGATGATCCGCGCTGCATCCTCGCCGCGCGCGCCCATATCGACATGCGGGAGGGTCTTGTAGGCGATCAGCACGTCGGCGGGATCGACCAACGCGCGCTCGACATTGGCATGGAAGTCGATGGTGCAGACCAGCGCTAGGTCCGGGCCGACCGCCTCCCGCACCGCCTGCACGACATGGGCATCGGCCTGATCGATACCCTCGGCCACCATCGCGCCGTGCAGCGCCAGCAGCACGCCGTCGAGCGGCGCATTGGTCTCGATGTCGGCCTTGAGCCGATCGACGACGAGATCGACGACGGCGCGGCTGACCATGCCGGATGGCGCCGCGCCGATATAGATCGAGGGGATCAGATCCAGGCTCGCCGCCGGTGCCGCCGCAATCATGCCGCCGATCTCGGTATTGGTGCCGCGTGAGCCGGCGATGACCGCCTCGCCTTCGAGGAACAGATAGCGGCGGAAGGCGTCGAGGTCCGTCGCTACCGGCGAGAAGCTGTTGGTCTCGTGCCAGATGCCGCCGACTAGGACGCGTTTGGCCATCCTGGCTACTTCCCTTTGCCCTTGATCGCCTCAAGCCCGGCGCGATAGGCGCCCGCCAGCAGCATGGTGTCGGTCGAGTACATGACCATGCGGAACCCCTTCTTCATCCAGGCCTTGGCCGCCTCGGGCGAGGCGACGAGGCAGGCGCCCGGCTTCTTGTGGCGCTTGCAGGCTGCGATCACCTTGTCGACCGCCGCCTGGAACTTCGGATGCGTGTAGTTGCCCGGCACGCCGAGCGAAACCGAGAGGTCCATATGCCCGACGAAGGCAGCGTCGATGCCGGGAACCGAGACGATCTCCGCGATGTTCTCGACGCCCTTCGCCGTCTCGATCTTGGGGATGATCATGTTGCGCCGGTCGGCGGCCCTGATGCGCTTGTCGAGGCCGCCAAGCGAGTAGTCGTCCTGAGCGATGCCGAAAGCGACGCCGCGCTTGCCCTTGGGCGGGTAATGCGTGATCGCCGCGATCTTCTCCGCCTGCTCGCGCGTCTCGACGACCGGGATCATCAGCCCCATGGCGCCGCAATCGAGCGGCAGCTGAATCATCACCGGGTCCTGCGAGGCGACGTTGACCATCGGCACGATCTTCAGGCCACGGCACATCGACAACTGATCCTTGATCTTGCCGATATCGAAGCAGGCCGCTTCCATGTCGTACATGATGAAGTCGGCACCGGCGTTCTCGAAGATCTTGGCAAGACCTGGACCCGCGACATCGAGGATCATCGTGCCGAACTGCGCCTCGCCGCGCGCCAGCTTTGCCTTCACCGGATTCGGACGCATGTTTCCTCTCGGAGAGCTCGTGGGAGGCGCATCCTAGGCTCGGCCGGCGGGCCGCGCTACACTGCCGTTCACGATCGGAAATCGGAGGCAGGATGCTCGAGCAGTTCTCGCTCAAGGGGAAGGTCGCGCTCGTTACCGGCTCGTCGCGCGGCCTCGGATGGGCCATCGCCCAGGCGCTCGCCGGCGCCGGCGCGCATATCGTCTTGAACGGCCGAGACGCCGGCCGCGTCGCGCCCAGGCTGGAGGAGTCAAAGAAGAATGGCTGGAGCGTATCGTCCTCGATCTTCGATGTGACCGACGGCCCCGCGGTCGCCGAGGGTGTCGCCAGGACCGAGAAGGATCAGGGGCACCTCGACATCCTCGTCAACAACGCCGGCATCGTCATCCGCAAGCCGACGCTCGAGACCACCGACCAGGATTGGCAGACGGTGATCGATTCGGACCTCACCGCCTGCTTCAGGCTCTCGCGCGAGGCCGCACGCGGGATGGTCAAGCGGAAGTGGGGCCGGATCATCATGATCTCCTCGGTCATGGGCACCATCGCGCGCCCGACCATCGCCTCCTATGTCGCCTCCAAAGCGGGGCTCCACGGCCTCACGCGTGCGCTCGGCGTCGAGCTCGGCCCGATGGGCGTCAACGTCAACTGCATCGGCCCCGGCTTCTACCCGACCGAGGCGAACGACGTCATCCGCAACAACAAGCAGTTCTACGACTGGGTCAGCGGACGCTCGCCCTTGGGCCGCTGGGGCGACCCGAAGGAGCTTGGCGGAGCGGCGATCTATTTCGCCTCCGAAGCCTCCTCCTTCTGCAACGGCCAGGTCCTGACCATCGACGGCGGCATGATTGCCGCCCTCTAGGGGAATCGAAGAACTGGCACCATCTTTGACGGCGTGAGCACGCTTTCAAGGGACACGCCCGGCCCGGAGGACCGCGAGGCAGTCCTCGCGCGCTATCGCGTCTATGCGGGCTCGCTGCTGATCCTCGCCGCCGTCGCCTGGATCGGCACGCACTATGTGCCGATGCCTCCTGTGCCGCTCGGGTACGTCCGCGCTGCGGCCGAGGCGGCGATGGTCGGCGGCATCGCCGACTGGTTCGCCGTCACTGCTCTCTTCCGCCATCCTCTGGGCCTGCCGATCCCGCACACGCGGTTGATCCCGCGCAACCAGGCCCGAATCGCTGAGGGCGTCGCCACATATATCGACCGCGAATTCCTGCAGCACGATGTGCTAGCCTCGCGCCTCAGGCGCTTCGACATTGCCGAGCGGATCAGCCGGCTGCTCGACAGCGAAGACACTCGCCGCAAGCTCATCGACGGGCTGATGCGCTTCCTGCCGCGGATGCTCGACGAACGGTCGCAGCCGGGCGTCCTGGAGGCGGTCGCGACCGCGATCCGCTCCGGAATCGCCAGCAGCGATATCAGGCCGGCTATCGCGCGCCTTGTCTACCACGCGATCGATCATCCTGATTTCGCCAAGCTCGTCGACGACCTGCTGGAGCGGGGCATCGACTGGCTCGAGGAGAACCGCGAGGAGATCCGCGAAAGGGTCGGCGCCCGCAGCTACTGGTTCATCCCCCGTTTCGTCGATCGCCACATCGCCGACAAGACCGTCGGCAGCGTCACCGACCTGCTGGAGGCGCTCGAAGACCAGGCCTCGCCGGAGCGGGGCGAGCTCGACCGCTGGCTGGCGACGCTGCCGGACTCGATCGAACGCGCGGAAGGCGGCCTTGAGAGGCTGCCCGAGGTGATCAAACGGGTCCTCGACCACCCGGACACGTCGCGGATCGTCGCCGGCGCGCTGACGGCGCTGAAGAACACGATGCTTGCCGATCTCCAGGATCCGCAGTCGCGCATCCGGACTGCCCTCGACACGGTCGGGAAGTCCCTCGCCGATCAGCTCGACAGCCCGGCTCTTCGCCGCGACATCAATGCTGCCGTGGCGGCTTTCTTCATGGAAAACGTGCCGGCCTGGCGCGAGGAGGTGCGCGGATTCATCGTCGAGACGCTGAACCGTCAGCAGCCCGAGGCCTTCGCCCGCCGGATCGAGCTGCAGGTTGGCAAGGACCTGCAGTTCATCCGCATCAACGGCACGATCTTCGGCGGCCTCGTCGGCGCGGCGATCCATTTCGTCAATCGTCTGCTCGGCGGCTGAGCCTTACTGCCGCAGCAGACGGTCGGACGCCGCCTCGATCCGCTCCTCGATCAGGCGATGCGCAGCGGCCCTCGGGAGTCCAGGCGGGATCGGCTCGAGGAACTCAAGCGTGATCGTGCCGGGTCGCTTGAGGAAGCTGCGCCGCGCCCAGAATCTCCCGGAGTCGAGCGCAACAGGGACCACCGCCACCTTGAGCTGCGTATAGAGACCGACCGCTCCCGGCTGATAGGGCCGCTTGTCGCCGGGCGGGACCCGGGTTCCCTGCGGGAAGATCACGATCTTGCGGCCCTGCGCGAGGGCATCGGCGGCGCGCGCGATGACACTGCGCATCGCCGCGGCCTTGCCCTTGCGGTCGACCGGAATCATCCCCGACCTGAGCAGGCACCAGCCAAAGAAAGGAATCGCCAGCAGCTCGCGCTTGAGGATGTAGACCGGCGCACCGAACACGGCGAAGAACACGATCGTATCCCACGCGGATTGGTGCTTGCTCGCGATGATGACGCCGCCCTCCGGCACGCGCTCGCGGCCGACGACGCGATAGCCGAGGCCGCAGATCAGGCGGAGCAGCAGCAGCACGCTTCGCGACCAGGTCCTCGAATAGGCGATCATGGCGCGCTGCGGCATCGCCAGCACCGGAACCGCCAACAAGGCCGCTGCGGTCGTCCAGGCAAAGAAGACGACGTTGAACAGCGCCGAGCGGACCCAGATCATGACGGCGCTTCCGGATCGGCACGCACAACTACGGCCTCTGCCAGGCCGAGGCGGATCTTGGCGAGCATGTATTTGTGATACTCGGCGAGAACAAGCGCCGCCGATCCCGGCCAGCGCCACCATTGCTCGTGCTTGAAATTGTCGGGAAAAACCGGATAGGCGAGGATATGCGCCTCGGGCAGCGCGTGGCGGAACTCCGTCAGGCTGCGCGGCATGTGGTAGGTGGCGGTAACCAGCGCCAGCGAGCTGTAGCCCTCACGCCGCATCCAGCGCGCCGTCTCCTGCGCATTGCCGACCGTGTCGGTTGCCTCGTAGCCGAGCTCCAGGCAGCACTCGGCCAGCGCCTGCAGGCGACGGTCGGCGCCAGCGATCTCGGCCTTGACGACATCGGGATGAACGCCGGAGACAAGCAGCTTCTTGGCGTCGCCGCGCGCCAGGAGCTCGAGCCCCGCGCCGAGGCGCCGGCTGCCCCCCGTCAGCACGACGATGGCATCGACCGGCTGCATGTCGGCCGGTGCAGACGATGGCATCTCACCCGCGAACCAACCGAGCCCGATGCCCCAGGCGACGACCGCAACCGAGCTGGCGGCCAGCACCAGCGCGCGCCGCTTGCTCTCCCGGCGTTGTCGAAAGGTCAGCCTCACGGCATCCGCTTGAGCTGCCGATGCACTGTGGCCAGAGCTGCCAAGAGCGCGAAGACCGCGGCCGCAAGCGGCACCGCGCCGATCATCGCCCAGGCGGCTACCGAAAGCCTGATCTCGGGCAAGGGCAGCGGCCCGAGGGCGCCTCTCCCTTCGGCGAGGGCAGCCACCAGCGATACCGCCGCAGCCAAGCCGATTATCCCGCCCTTGAGCGTCATGCGGAAGGCGTGCCCGGCGAACTGGCGTGCGATGTAGGAGTCGCGCGCGCCGATCAGGTGCAGCACCTCGACGACGTCGCGATGGATAGCAAGCCCGGTGCGCACGGCGAACCCGACCGCGACGGCACAAAGCACGGCGATCAGCGCGACGACAGCGAGCGCAACCGCCTCGACCGCACGCACCACCGCAGCGACCCCGGCGAGCCAGAGCGCGTGATCGTCGAGCTTGGCGCCTGGCGCGGCGGCGGTGAGCCTGTGTCCGAGCGCGGCAAGGTCGAGAGACGCATTCTCCGCCAGGCGGACCTCGATCAAGGAGGGAAGCGGCAGCTCAGCCACATGCGCACCGGCGCCGAGCCAAGGCGCGACCAGCTGCTCGAGCCGCGAGCGCGGCACCAGCTCTGCCGCGGCAACGCCGGCCGTCTCCTTGAGCACGGCGAGCGCCGCCCGCTCGCGCTCAGGCGCGGCGATCCCTGGCCGCGATGGAACCTCGACCGTCAGAGAGCCGGCGAGATCGCGATGCCAGCGCGCCGCCACGGTCTGGGCAAGAAGAGCTCCCGCAAGAGCAAGGGTTGCCAGGAACACCATCGCCCCGGCAACCCAGGGAAGGAACCGGGCGGATGCATCGCCCGCCAGCGGCAGGTCGCGGCCGCTCCTAGGCACGAGCGCGCGCCTTCTGCGCTCGCGGACGGCCGGGGACGCGAAAGAGATGCCCGCCCTCGAGATGAAGCTGCGGATGCGGGAAGCGCGCGACCAGGCCATCGTTGTGGGTGGCGATCACCACCGTCGTCCCCATCTTGTTCAGCTCTTCGAACAGGTACATGAGCCGCATGGCGATACGGTCATCGACGTTCCCTGTGGGCTCGTCCGCGAGGAGCAGGCTTGGTCGACCGATCACGGCCCGCGCGATCGCGATTCGCTGCTGCTGGCCGCCGGAGAGCGTCGGCGGCAGGTCGTTCAGATGGTCGGCAAGCCCAACCCAGGCGAGAAGCTCGGCGACGTGGTCGCGGATCTGCACTTCCTTGGCGCCCGCGACGCGCAGCGGCAAGGCCACGTTGTCGAGCGCTGACAGATGCCCGATCAGCCGGAAGTCCTGGAAGACGACGCCGATCCGGCGACGAAGCGCCGGCAGCTCCTGCCGGGAGATGTGCGCGACATCTCGCTCGAACAGCTCGATCGTGCCGGTGACCGGCCTGAGCGCCAGATAAAGCAGCCTCAGCAAGGTCGACTTGCCGGCCCCCGATGGCCCGGTCAGGAAGTGGAATGATCCAGCGGCCAGCTCGAAGGTAAGCCCGGAGAGCACGTCAGGCCCCCGGCCGTAGCGCGCCGATACATCCTCGAAGCGTACCAACCCCGCCCGTCCCTTTCGTCCACGGCGCCCATCCTTGGCCAGCGCCGCCGCAGGCCGCACCATCGCATGGGCTGCAAAGCCCCGTAAAGGCGGCCTTCCCGGCCTGCAACCGACTGCCGCGCCTTGCAAAATGGCCGTTGCGCACCCTATAGATGGGCATCGTCCGGCGTCATCCGCCAACGGGGAGCCCGACCCGGCTTGATTCTGACCTGCCCCGCCTGCAGCAAACGCTACCTCGTCCCTTCGAGCGCGCTCGGGTCTGCCGGTCGTCGGGTCCGGTGCGCGGCCTGCGGCGAGACATGGTTCCAGGAGGCGCCGCCGCCGGAGGCCGAGCCGCAGCAAAGCTTCGACGAGTTCGTCGTCGACCCGCCGCCGGAGGACATCGAGCCGCCGCCGCTCCGTGCGGGCGCAAACCTGCCGGCGCTCCGCCGCCGGCCTGAGAAGAAGAAGGCGCCGGTCGGCTGGATTCTGCTGGGTCTGTTCATCGTCGCGGTGCTGGCGAGTGGCGTCCTCGGTCGCGGCACGATCGTCGCCGCCTGGCCGCCGTCAGCCCGCCTCTACGAGATGGTCGGGCTGCCGGTGCCGGTTCCGGGCGCCGGCCTCGTCCTCCACGACGTATCGACGGAGCGCATGAGCCAGGGCGGCGTTCCGGTCCTGGTCGTCACCGGCACGATCGCCAACCCGACTCAGGAGGTGAAGAACGTGCCGAAGCTCCGGGTCAGCCTCCGTGACGCCCGTCGCCAGGAAGTCCAGAGCTGGGTCTTCTCGGCCGACACGGCCAAGCTCGTCCCTGGCGAGTACGTCAAGTTCGGCACGGAGTTCGCCAACCCCTCGACCGAGGCCGTCGATCTGACGCTGACCTTCACGAGCAACTGACGGGCCGGGCGTTACTATCCACGCCCGAGCATGAGCTCGACGAGGCGGACCGTACCATTGTCTCTCCGATAGGCGTCAGCGGCCTCCTCAGCCGCACGGCGGCGACGCGGATAGTCATTCAGGATCGTCTCGATGGCGGCGGCGACAGCGACCGGTTCCGGTCGCACGGCAAGCCCGATACGCGCATCCGCCTGGATGTCATCGCCCATCGAAGTTTCCGCGGCCGTGACGACCGGGAGCCCGAACCAACGAGCCTCGGCGAAGACCGCGGAAGTCCCTAAGCGATAGGCCGGGCCGAGGTAGGGCAGCAGCATCACGTCGGCAGAACGAATCATCGAGTGGTACGAGTCGCGGTCGAGATAGCCTTGGATGACCGTCGCCCCCGCCGCCGCGATGGCATCGGGTGTCACCTCTTCCGTGGGGCAGTATTGAACCACGAACTCGACATCGTGTCGCTTCGCCGTCACGCGCCGGATCACCTCGGGCAGGAGAGCGAAACCCTTGGAATCGCGGCTGCTGCCGCAGGTCAGCACCCGCCGGCGCCCGGATGACGTCTCATGCGCCGATGGAGACAGCCTGTCGAGCAAGCCGACGGGATAGGGCGCCCGCTCCACCTCCCGTCGCGAAATCATCGAGAACTCGCGTGCCTGCCGTGCCGAGAGCGTCAGGAAGCGAACCCGGCTGTCGCCGCCTGAAGGGAATCTCGAGAAGCCATAACGGTAGAAGAGCTGGTCCAGCGTTCCGGCTCCTCCCTCAATCGCGAAGGCGAAATGGCCCGGAAGAAGCACGAAGAGCTGACGCGGCCGCTCCTTCCACTCCGCCACCCAGCGTCCGAGGCCGGTGAGCGTGTGAAAGGTCGCCGTCGCATAGAGGATCGTAGATTGCTCGATATCGATCACCTCCGACAATCGCCTCAGGTCGTTGTAGAGCCGCTCGTTCTGCGTCTGGAATCGATCCAGATCGATCAGCATCGGATCTTGGGTGCTCGGATGCGTCAGCACGTCGAAGAAGGGCGTGATCTGCGGATGGTCGTTGAGGTGCGGATTGTTCGTGCGGTGGCCGAAGATATGACCCTCGGTCCCAAACGCCGAAGCGACCTGAAGCAGGGCTGTGTCCAGCTCGAAGTGATGGCCGGCGATCATGTGCAGACCCGGATCGAGAATGACCAGCGTCATGATAGGGGCGCCGATCGGCGCCTGGCGTGCCTTAGCCGCATGCCGGCGGAGATAGCGCGCTTGCCCGCCAACGCCAAGGGCTAGAAGCGGCGCAGCAGCCGGTCGATGTAGTCGCGCTCGATCTGTGGGCGAGTCGGTTCCGAAGCGCGCCGCCGAAGCTCGTCGAAAATCTCGCGCGAGCGCTGGATGTCGGCTTCCTCGGGAATGTCGACGTGACCGCGGTTCATGCCGCCCGAGTTCCGGGTCGGACGGCCGAGCGGATCGCGCCCCTGACGATCGGCTTGCGGCCGCGGCTGGCCGGGAGCCGGCTCACCCATGCCTTCGCCTTCGCCGGGATCCTGGCCCTCCATGCGCCGCGCCATCTCCTCGGCCAGCTGCTGGGCGCCCTGCTGAAGCTGCTCGAGCGCGTCGCTCTGCGGGCCGACCGCATCGCCCCAGCCCTGGCGGCGGAGCGCATCCGTGGCATCGCGCATCGACCGCTCGGCGCGGCCGAAGGCACCCGGAATATCGCCGTTTTCGCCCATCTGGCGCATCAGGTCGCCGAGCATCCGCCGGAGCGCATCCTGGCTGTCCGCCGCGCCGGAGGCAGCCTGCCCGTCGTTCTCCCCGAACTGGCTCTGTCCCGACTGGCCGCGCTGGCCTTGGCCGCGCTGACCCTGCTGACCGCGCTGGCCCTGCATTCCCTGCTGGCCGCGCTGCCCTTGTTGGCCGCGTTGCCCTTGCTGGCCCTGCTGCCCCTCCTGACCTTCCTGCCCCTGCTGACGCTGGTGGCTTTCATCCAGAAGCTGGCGCTGGCGTTTCGCCAGATCCTGCAGGTTCTGCAGCATACGCATTTGCTGCTGCATCTGGTCGTTCGGACGACCGAGCTGAGCGCCGCGCAGGTTCTCGAGCATCTCGCGCAGCTGCGAGAGGAGCTGCTTGGCCGCGTCCCGATTGCCCGATCGCGCCAGCTCGCGCGCCTTGTCCAGCATGCGCTGGAGGTCCTGGCGCTCGACGAGCTGCGTGCCCGGCGGCAAGGCCTGCATCTCGCGCTGATCGCCGTTACGCTGCTGCTCCATCATCTGGCGCATCATCGCTTCAAGGTAACGGTCAATCGCACGTTGAAGCTCGTCGATGAGGCGTGCCAGCTCCTGATCCTCGACGTTGCGTGCGAGCGCGTCCTCCAGCGCCTGCTGCGCCTGCCGGAGCTCGCGCATAGCGATCGAGACATCACCGTCCTCGACCCTGAGGGCCGTGTCCCAGAGGAGCTGGAGGATCGACTGCAGTCCTTCCTTGGAATCGTCATGGCGAAGACGGCTCATCGCCGAGCGCAGCGCCAGGAAGACGACGATGTCATCGGCGTATGTTCCGGGCCGCGCGGCGACCTCGGCGAGGCTGCGCATGACACCGGCGCGGTTCGTCGCCGGCGCTTGCGCCAGCTTCTTACGCTCCTCGACAATCGCGCGCGCGACGGGATGGCGGAAACGGCGCTCGGGCAGCGTCAGCTTCTGCGGCTCGCTTTCGCCGATCTGGCCGATGGCGTCGGTTGCGATCATCGTCACCGTCACCTGGAGCCCGGCCCAGGGATGCGCCGTCAGGTCGTGGTAGCTCGCATTGGCCGCCTCCTTGAGGCCAAGCCCTGGAAGCGCCAGCGCCAGCTCGATGACCTCCTCGGCGTCGAGCTCCGACGATCCCTCCTCAGCCCGTCGGATACGCGCGAGCACCGATTCGACGCCGTAATCGTCGGTCGCCGCGTAGTCGATGCGGAGCGCGCCGCGGTCGCTCTGCGACGGCGGTTGGCGGAAGCCGATGGTCGGCGGCCGATCTGGCACCGCCAAAATGCGCCAGACGCCGAGATCCTTCGAACCAGCCGAGACGGCGATCTTGCTGCCCTCGACGATGGTCACGCTGGCACGATGGCTGGTCGGGCCCAGGCTCTCGAACGCCGTCTGCTGGACGTCGAGGAAGAGGCTCGGCGAGGCCTTCAAGCCGTTGACTTGCGCCAGCACGACCGAGCGGACCGGAATCTCGATCGGCGTTTCGGCGTGCTGCTGACGGGCATCGAGGAAGATCGGCGCGCGACCCGTATAGGTCGGCGGATTGACCCAGAGGTCGAGAGTGATGCCGGGGCCGGAGCCGCTGCCCGAGAGATCCGGGTTCAGGGCTCGCTTCATGCGGTCGAAACCGTCGCCCCACGAGACGGCGATGCCGATCACGAGAAGCAGGGCAGCGGCGGCACGGACTCCGCGCGGGTCGGCGCGTCCCCAGCCGGCTGCCGGCACCCCGACGCGGAGGCTGGCGATACGCTGCGCGAGTCGGCGGCGATGCGCTTCCCAGAGCGCCCGGCTCACCGGATCGTTGGCGCCGAGGGCCAGCTGGTCTCGGATACCCGAGAGCGGCCGATGCGTGAGATCGCTAGCGAGCTCGAGCCTACGCCTGGCGGCAGTCTCGTCGGGCAACGCAAGCGACGACAATGCCCGCCACGCGGCGACGAGGAAGGCGAGCGCGAAGACGGCGAGCGCTGCCGCGTGCGCCCAGGACGGAAGCCGGGGCAGAATGTCGATGAGCGACAGGGCGACGAAGGCGCAAAAAATCGCGCCCGGAAGCCAGAGGGACGGCCAGAGCCGCTCCCAGAACAGGGCCGCCCGCGCCATGCCCATCTGGCGGGCGACCCGGGTTCGGGTGCCGGCGTCGAGGAGGCCGGGCTGGATACTATCTTCCATCAGGCTCACCACCTCTTGGCCGCTCTCGCCGGCCGGCTCGACGAGCCCGGGAACAGGCTCCTAAACCCAATCGGGAACGCGATCGCGCCCGATCAGCTCATCATAGCTCGGACGGGGCCTCACTACCGAGAATTGCTGGCCCCGAACAAGCACCTCCGGCGTCAACCTGCGTGCATTGTAGCTGGATGCCATGACCGCGCCATAGGCTCCCGCGTGTGTGATCGCCAGAATGTCACCGGCGCCGACCGGGCCTAACTCCCTCTCCTTGGCGAAGAAATCGCCCGATTCGCAAATCGGCCCGACGACGTCCACCCGACGCTTGGCTGTGCCCGGCTTCGGCTCGGTGATGGGAACGATCGGATGGTGGGCCTCGTAGAGGGTCGGTCGGATCAAGTCGTTCATCGCGCCGTCGACGATGACAAAAGTCTTGGCCGAGCCTTCCTTTACGAAGAGAACGCGGGTCAGGAGCACGCCCGCCTCGGCGACGATCCGCCGGCCCGGCTCGAGCACAAGCTTGCAGCCGGCCTCCGCGGCGGCATCGCGCGCGACCGCCACATAGTCGGCGACCGAGGGTGGATCTTCGCCGGTATAGCCGACGCCGAGCCCGCCGCCGACATCGAGCACGCTGATCGCGATACCTTCCGCACGCAGCGCCTTGACAAGATCGACCATGCGCGAGAAGGCGGCACGATAGGGATCGAGGTTGGTGATCTGCGAGCCGATATGGCTGGCGACGCCGACCGGCTCCAGCGACGGATGCGCGGCGGCGCGCTTGAACACGCCCATCGCCTGGTCGAAGTCGATGCCGAACTTGTTGCCCTTTTTGCCGGTGGTGATCTTGGCATGGGTTTTGGGATCGACGTCGGGGTTGATGCGGACCGCGATCTTGGCGCGCTTACCCATCTGGCGCGCGACATCGGCGAGGAGGTCGACCTCGTGATCGGACTCGACGTTGAACTCGCCGATCCCGGCGGAAAGCGCGAAGCCCATCTCGTCGGCCGACTTGCCGACGCCGGAATAGACGATCTTCTTCGGGTCGAAGCCGGCGGCGAGCGCGCGGCGGATCTCGCCTTCCGAGACCGTGTCCGCGCCGGCGCCGAGGTTCCTGAGCAGGCTCAGGACCGCCTGGTTGTCATTGGCCTTCATCGCGTAGCAGACCATGGCGTCGGTGCCGGCGAGCGCATCGGCGTACTCGCGATAGCGGCGTTCAATGCCGCCGGCAGCATAGACATAGACCGGCGTGCCGACGCTCTCGGCGATGCGCGTGAGATCGACGCCCTCGGCGTGAAGACGGCCGTTCCTGTAGACGAAATCGGTCATCGGGTCGGGTAGGTCCGCGGGTAGGGGATATTCTTGCCCTCTTCGGGCGCATTGAGCGTGCCCGGCTTCTTGCCGCAGCCGGCCGCCGCGACCGAAAGGACGAGAAGGACCAGCAGCGTTCTCACAGCCACGCCTTCCTTGCCGCCCTGGCTTGGCGGCGGACATTGGCCGGCGCGGTGCCGCCATAGCTGGTCCGGCTCGCGACCGAGCGCTCGACCGTCAGTACCTTGAAGACGTCGTGCGTGATGCGCTTGTCGATGCTCTGGAAGTCCTTGAGCGTGAGCGCGCCGAGGTCGACGCCCTTCTGCTCGGCGAGCCTGACGGCGCGGCCGGCGACGTGGTGCGCCTCGCGGAAGGGGATGCCGATCGTGCGCACGCACCAGTCGGCGAGGTCGGTCGCGGTCGCATAGCCCTGCGCCGCGGCCGCGCGCAGCACCTCGGCATTCGGCTTCATGTCGCGGACCATGCCGGCGGTGGCGGCGACGGCAAGCGCGAAAGCATCGGCCGCATCGAAGGTCGGCTCCTTGTCCTCCTGCATGTCCTTGCCGTAGGTCAGCGGCAGCCCCTTCATGACGATCAGGAGCGCGTTCAGTGCACCGATGATGCGGCCCGCCTTGGCGCGAACCAACTCGGCGGCATCCGGATTGCGCTTCTGCGGCATGATCGAGGAGCCGGTGGTGAAGGCATCCGACAGCTTCACGAAGCGGAACTGCGCCGAGCACCAGATCACGATCTCCTCGGCAAGCCGCGAGAGATGCATTGCCGAGATCGAGCAGGCGGCAAGGAACTCGATGGTGAAGTCGCGCGCGGCGACCGAGTCGAGCGAGTTCGCGGTCGGCCGGTCGAATCCCAGCGATTTCGCCGTGCGATGACGGTCGATCGGGAACGAAGTGCCGGCGAGCGCCGCGGCGCCGAGCGGGCACTCGTTGAGCCGCGCACGCGCGTCGCGGAAGCGGCCGCGATCGCGGCCGATCATCTCGACATAAGCCATCATGTGATGGCCGAAGGTCGTCGGCTGCGCCGATTGCAGATGCGTGAAGCCGGGCATGATCGTGTCGGCATGGACCTCCGCCTGGCTGATCAACGCGGCCTGAAGATCGCCGAGCGCCGCGTCCGCCTCATCGATGGCACGACGGACCCAAAGACGGAAGTCGAGCGCGATCTGGTCGTTGCGCGAGCGCGCCGTGTGCAGCCGTCCGGCAGGGCGTCCGATGATCTCGGAAAGCCGGGACTCCACATTCATGTGGATGTCCTCGAGCGCGCGCGAGAAGCTGAACTTGCCGGCCTCGATCTCGGACTTGACCCGATGCAACCCCTTCACGATGGCCTTCGCATCGGTCTGCGAGATGATATTCTGCGCCGCAAGCATCTCGGCGTGGGCGATCGATCCCTGGATGTCTTCGGCATAGAGCCGGCGGTCGAAATCGATCGAGGCGTTGATCTGCTCCATGATGGCGGCCATGCCGCCCGAGAAGCGACCGCCCCAGAGCGCATTGGCGGAGCGAGAGGGGGTCTTGGAGGTCTTGCGGGCCATGTATCCTGGGATGAATCGCTGGGGGCTGACGCGGCGGCTGGTGCTGGCGGGAGGACTCGCGCTCGCAGCCGCCGGCACCGCCAGGGCGGACGCGCGGCCGCCGCTCGCGGGCCAGATGAAGAAGTTTACCCTGCATCCGACCCCGCGGCCAGCGCCGGAGGCGGCGTTCAAGACCAAGGATGGCGAGGCGGCCAAGCTCGCCGACTTCAAGGGTCGCGTGCTGCTCGTCAACTACTGGGCCACCTGGTGCAGCCCCTGCGTCGCCGAGATGCCGTCGCTCGACCGGCTAGAGGCGAGTCTCGGCGGCCCCGGCTTCGCGGTGCTGCCGATCGCCTCCGACCGCGCTGGCCTCAAGGTGGTCGAGCCCTTTTACGAGAAGACGGGCCTTAAGAGGCTCCCGATCTATCTCGACCAGGACATGAAGTTTACGCGCTCGTCCGGCGTGCGCGGTTTGCCGACGACGCTGCTGATCGATCGTGCCGGGCGCGAAGTCGGCCGGATGGAAGGCGACGCCGCCTGGGATTCGACGGATGCCGAGGCGCTGATCCGCCACTATGTCGCGGCGAGCCCGAGCCTCTGATCGAGGCCAGAGGTAGGCTCGTCAGCGCGTCGGGACGGGCTTCTCACCGGAGTAGTCGTAGAAGCCGCGCTTGGTCTTGCGCCCGAGCCACCCGGCCTCGACGTATTTCACCAGCAGCGGACAAGGCCGGTACTTCGAGTCCGAAAGCCCCTCGTGCAGCACCTGCATGACGGCAAGGCAGGTATCGAGGCCGATGAAGTCGGCAAGCTCGAGCGGACCCATCGGGTGGTTGGCGCCAAGCCGCATCGCCGTGTCTATCGCCTCGACCGAGCCGACGCCTTCGTAGAGCGTGTAGACCGCCTCGTTGATCATCGGCAGCAGGATGCGGTTGACGATGAAGGCCGGGAAGTCCTCGGCGGTCGCCGGCGTCTTGCCGAGCTTGATCGCGAGGTCCTTGACCGACTTGAAGGTCTCCTCGTCGGTGGCGATGCCGCGGATCAGCTCGACCAGCTGCATCACCGGCACCGGATTCATGAAGTGCATGCCGATGAACTTGCCGGGACGATCAGTTGAGGCGGCAAGTCGCGTGATCGAGATCGACGAGGTGTTGGTGGCGATGATGGTCTCAGGCCCCAGCTCCGGCACCAGCTTCTTGAAGATGCCGCGCTTGACGTCCTCGTTCTCGGTCGCCGCCTCGACGACGATGTCGCAGCCGCGGAGCTTGCTCAAATCGGCTACCGTGGCGATGCGCTTCATCGCCGCGTCCTTGTCGGCCTGGCTCGCCTTGCCGCGACTCACCTGGCGGTCGATGTTCCTGCCGATGCTCTCGACCGCGCGCTTGAGGGCGTCCTCGCTGATGTCCGAGAGACGCACGTCATAGCCGGACAGCGCCGCGACATGCGCGATGCCGCTGCCCATCTGGCCGGCGCCGATGACGCCGATGATCTTGATCATGGTCAGCGCCCCTTAGCGAGCTCGGCGTCGAGTTCCGGCACCGCCTTGAACAGATCGGCGACGAGACCGTAGTCGGCCACCTGGAAGATCGGCGCTTCTTCGTCCTTGTTGATGGCGACGATGACCTTCGAGTCCTTCATGCCGGCGAGGTGCTGGATCGCGCCCGAAATGCCGACCGCAAGGTAGAGATCGGGAGCGACGATCTTGCCGGTCTGGCCGACCTGATAGTCGTTGGGAACGAAGCCGGCATCGACCGCCGCGCGGCTGGCGCCGACCGCGGCGCCGAGCTTGTCGGCGACCGATTCGAGGAGCTTGAAATTGTCGCCAGACTGCATGCCGCGGCCGCCGGAGATGACGATGCGGGCCGAGGTCAGCTCCGGCCGTTCGGATTTGGACAGCTCCGCGCCCTTGAACTCGGAAAGGCCGGCGGCGCCCTTGGCCGCGACCTTCTCGATCGAGGCCGAGCCGCCGGTCGCCGCCGCCGGATCGAAACCGGTGGCGCGCACGGTGATGACCTTGACCGTGTCCTTCGACTGCACGGTCGCCATGGCGTTGCCGGCATAGATCGGGCGGACGAAGGTATCGGCCGATATCACCTCGATGATCTCGGAGATCTGCGCCACGTCGAGCAGCGCGGCGACGCGCGGCAGCACGTTCTTGCCGTTGGTCGTCGCCGCCGCCATTACATGGCTTCGCGACCTGGCGAGCTCGACGATCAGCGGCGCCAGGTTCTCCGGCAGCGCATGCGCATATTCGGCTGAGTCGGCGACCAGCACCTTCTTGACGCCGGCGACCTTGGCCGCCGCGTCGGCGGCACCGTTGCAGTTCTGGCCGGCGACCAGCACCTCGACGTCGCCGCCGATCCTGGCGGCGGCAGCGATGGCATTCAGCGTTGCCGCCTTGAGCGAGGCGTTGTCGTGCTCGGCGAGGACGAGGATGCTCATGGGATCACCTTGGCTTCGGTGCGCAGCTTCTCGACCAGCTCGACGACCGAGCCGACCTTGACGCCGGACTTGCGCTTGGGCGGCTCCTCGACTTTGAGCGTGACCAGGCGCGGCGCGGGATCCACGCCGAGCGCCTCGGGCGTCAGCGCGTCGATCGGCTTCTTCTTCGCCTTCATGATGTTGGGAAGCGAGGCGTAACGCGGCTCGTTGAGACGAAGATCGGTCGTGACGATCGCCGGCAGCTTGAGCTGCACGGTCTCGAGCCCGCCATCGACCTCGCGCGTCACCGTCATCGAGTCGCCGTCCGGCGCTACCTTGGAAGCGAACGTCCCCTGCGCCCAGCCCAGGAGGGCGGCCAGCATCTGGCCCGTCTGGTTGCAGTCGTCGTCGATCGCCTGCTTGCCGAGGACAACGAGCTTCGGCTGCTCCTTCTCGATCACGGCCTTGAGCAGCTTGGCGACCGCCAGCGGCTGCAGCTCGGCGTCGCTCTGCACATGGATGCCGCGATCGGCGCCCATGGCGAGCGCGGTGCGGATCGTCTCCTGCGCCTGCGCGACGCCGATCGAGACGGCGACGACCTCGGTCGCCTTGCCGGCTTCCTTGAGGCGGATCGCCTCTTCGACGCCGATCTCGTCGAAGGGATTCATCGACATCTTGACGTTGGCGGTCTCGACACCCGTCTTGTCGGCTTTGACGCGGACCTTGACGTTGAAATCGACGACCCGCTTGACCGCGACCAGCACTTTCATTGCGTGCCCATCGGCTGATTTGAGGGGAAGGGTGGGGTGGTGTAGACGCCATGCTGCACCGCGTCAAGACGGCCGCCAGCGGTTGGTTAACGGTTCTGGCCGGGGACCCAGAGCACGTCTCGGGCGCCAACGTCGTTCTCGGCGCGAGCCAGGACGAAGAGGTGATCAGAGAGCCGGTTAGCATAGCGGATGGCAACCGCCGACACCTCCTCCTTCTCCGCCAGGCGCGTGATCGCTCGCTCCGCCCGGCGCGCGACAGTGCGCGCCAGATGCAGCGCCGCCGCCACCGGCGTGCCGCCCGGGAGAACGAAGGAATCGAGCGGCCTTAGACGTTCGTTCATTTCATCGATCTCGCGCTCGAGGCGCACGACCTGCGCTTCGGCGACGCGGAGCCCTTCGGTGCCTGGGCGGCAAAGGTCGGCGCCGAGATCGAACAGGTCGTTCTGGATACGCGCCAGCATGGCATCGGCCGCTTTGGACGCCTTCAGCCGCGCCAGCCCGATCGCGGCGTTCGCCTCGTCGACGGTGCCATAGGCCTCGACGCGGAGCGCGTGCTTCGGCACGCGCTTACCGCCGCCGAGCGAGGTCCGGCCCTTGTCGCCGCCCTTGGTGTAGATCCGGGTAAGGCGGACCATCAGCGTGTGAGCAGCATCAGGAGCGCAAAGAGCCCGATCGCAACCGCCTGCAACAGGACGCGGTAGCGCATGAACTTGTTCGAGCGCTGTGCCGCGCCCTCGCCGCCGCGCGCCATGGTGGCGACGCCGAAGAGGAGCGCACCCAGCGTGGCAACCATGGCGATCGCGATCAGGACGACGAAGAATGTGTTCATGGCTCGACTCTAGTCATTCGGCCCCCCGATCACCACCCGCAGATCCTCTCTTTCTGCCGCCGCCTCCTCGAGCGTCGATCTGATCCGGTTGGCGGCCGCCCCCAGTTCCTTCCGAGCGCTTGCGAAGTCGGACCAGACGATCTCGACCGGCCCCTCGACATCGCGGGTGAGCGAATCCCAAAGCGCATCCAAATTGGCGCCGAAGTGACCGGGAAGACCGAGCTGGCGCGCGAGATCGACATAGAGCGCCTCGGCGTCGGCGTATGGCCCGGAGAGAACGCAGCGCCTCACTTCGGCACCTCGTGGAAGCTTCTGTAGTGATCAACCGTTACCCATTGGCGGCCGTCGGAGTTCCAGACCAGGCGCTTGGCCCCGCGGCTGCCGCCGGCATAGTCGAGATCGGCCTCGAAGAAGCGACGGCCAGCCGCCGACGGCAGCAGGCCCTCGCGGTTGCCGAAGCGATCGCCGCCTATGCTCTTGCCCGGCGCCACTTTCCAGAGATCGGCTCCCGGCCGCCAGCCGAGGCGACCGGCCTCGTCCTTGGTCACGTAGCGCGCCGGCAGGCGCTGGGTTCGGTCCAGCGCCTCGATGGTCTCGACGAAGGCGGCGATGTCGCGAAGGCCGAGCGAGCGCGCAAACGGCTCCAGGCCCTCACCGCGGGCCCAGGTGGAACCGCCGGCGAACGCCAGAATCGCGAGTGCCACCAGGTTGATGGCGCAGCGGCGCAACAGTAGCTTCGCGCTGATCATGGCTCTCGGCCGATCCTATACCATCCCCTGCGCCTCGGCGTTCCGCGACCGAGTGACGAGCCTGGCGCAGCGCCAGGGCGTCAGCGTCGCCGATCTGGTGCGCGCGGTTCAGCTCCTCGTCCCGGCCGCGTCGCTGGCCCGGGTGACCGATCCGGGCGGTCCCGCGAGCGCCGACCGCGAGAGCGTTCAGGTCAAGACCGGGCCGTCGAAGGACCGGCGCATGCGCCGGAAGCCGCGGCTGCAGGTCCGACTCGCGGGCGAACATCAGCCGGCCGACCTGCGCCGCGCGCTCAGGCTTGCGCTCGAACTCGCCGAAGGCGGCATTTCTCTGCGCCTTGAAGCCGCGAACGCGGTCGACACCGAGGCTCTCCACCGAGAGGAGATGGCTCGCCTGAAGGCCACCGTGGAGACGCTGTCTTTCGCACCTCTCGCCGCCGATATTCGAACGCGCTCGGAAGCTCTCTACGTGCTTGGTTTTCCGACCTGGTCGACACCGGACCAGCGCCAGTTGCGCAGCCGCTTCCGGACACTGGCAACGATCTATCACCCGGACAGCGCCACCGGCGACACGACCCGCATGGCGCAGCTCAATGCCGCAATCGCCTTCCTGACCCGAGCTTGAGCGGATAGGCTCGGGGTCCATGGCAGATGTCCTCAAGAGCGATGTCGTTGTCGTCGGCGGCGGCCTGGTGGGCCTTTCGCTTGGCCACGCGCTCGCCTCGGCCGGCATCGAGACCGCCGTCGTCGATCGCGAGGCGCCGGCGGTTGCCGCCAACGACGCCTATGACGGCCGCGCCTTCGCCATCGCCTACGGCTCGCGCCGGGTCCTGGAGGGCCTCGGTCTCTGGCAGGAGATGGGGCCGCACGCCGCGGCCATCCTCGACATAAGGGTCACTGACGGACCCTCGACGCTCTTTCTCCACTACGACCACCGCGAGGTCGGCGACGAGCCCCTTGGCCACATTGTCGAATCGCGCTTCGTCCGGCGCGCGCTGCTCGGACGGCTTCCGGATCGCCCGCGCCTCAAGCTGATCGCACCCGAGTCCGTCACACGGCTCGAACGTGGAAGATCTGGAGTCGTAGCGCACCTAGCCAAGGGGCGGCGCATCGAGGCCCGGCTCGCCGTCGCCGCCGATGGCCGCAACTCGCCGATCCGCCGCGCCGCCGGCATCGGCGCGATGGAATGGGGATATGCGCAGACGGCCATCGTCTGCACCGTCGCCTTGAACCGACCGCATGAGAGTGTGGCGCATGAGCGCTTTTTGCCTGCCGGCCCCTTTGCTCTTCTGCCTCTTCCGGGAGACTTCGCCTCGATCGTCTGGGCCGAACGCAGCGAGGTGGCGCCGACAATGCTTGCGCTCGACGATGTCGAGTTCTCGGCGACGATGACGCGGCGTTTCGGCGAGGCGCTCGGACCGTTGCGGGTCGTCGGCCGGCGCTGGGCCTATCCGTTGGGTCTTCTGATCGCCGAGCGCTTCACCGCCGATCGCCTTGCCCTGGTCGGCGATGCCGCGCACGCGATCCATCCGCTCGCCGGGCAGGGCCTCAATCTTGCGATCCGCGACGTCGCGGCGCTGGCCGAAGTCATCGTCGATTCGAAACGGCTCGGGCTCGACATCGGCGCCGCTGATGTGCTCGATCGTTACGCGTCGTGGCGGCACCTCGATACGCTCGCCTTGCTGGCGGTGACCGACGGTCTCAACCGCCTCTTCTCGAACGATGTCGGGCCGGTACGGCTCATCCGCGACCTTGGTCTGGCCGCGGTCAACCGCCTGCCCGCGCTGAAGCGCCTGTTCATGCACCATGCGATGGGAACGGTCGGCGACTTGCCGCGGCTTGCCCGCGGCGAGGCACTCTAGCGACGAAGCGCCGCCAGCACGCCGCGATAGATGGCCGCGGTCTCCGCGCCGAAGCAGCAGAAGATCACGCGCGTCAGGTTCAGGTAGGTCGGGAGCTCGGCTGCGACGGTCGCGGCCGCAATCCGCGTCGCCGGCTCCACCGGATAGCCATAGACGCCCGTGGAGATCGCCGGAAAGGCGATCGAGGCAAGCTCGTGCTCGGCTGCCCGCTTGAGGGAATTGCGATAGCAGCTCGCGAGTCTCTCAGGCTCAAGCGAACGTCCGCCACGCCAGATAGGGCCGACCGTGTGGATGACGTGACGTGCCTTCAGCCGATAGCCGCGCGTGATCTTCGCTTCGCCGGTCGGACAGCCGCCGAGAGTGCGGCACTCCGCCAAGAGCTCAGGCCCGGCAGCGCGATGGATTGCACCGTCGACGCCACCCCCACCGAGCAGGGATTCGTTGGCGGCGTTCACGATCGCATCGACGTCGAGCTTGGTGATGTCGCCTTCGACGATCTCGAGCCTGTCCCAGACCATCAGAGCCAGCCCACAGCGATCGCCAGGAGCCGAAGCGCGAGCGCGGTCACGACCAGGCGAATGAGGAGGCTGGCAAGGACGACCGGAAGGCGGATGCGAAACCGAGCGGCCAGAGCCATGCCGAGCGCGCCGGCAACGACCATGGCGACTAGCAGCGGGAGCAGAGGCAGGTAGGCGGCGCCGAGCACGGCGAAAGCCAAAACCTTGAGGCCGTGCTGGATTGCGGCGACGGCGTTGACGGTGCCGGGCACGAGATTGGGATCGACCGGCTCATCGGCAATGAAGGGCCGCAGCAGCGGCCCGGTCTCGCCGAGGAAGACCGAAGACGCGCCTGTCAGGCTGCTCGCCAGCGGTAGCCGGAACGGGAAGCGCCGGCCGGGATCGGGCGCCGGCCACCAGCACGCCCAGATCAGGAAGGCGCCGATCAGGATCGCCTGGACATGAGCGGGCACGACGGAAGCGAAAGGTGCGACAAGGCCGATCGCAAGCAGAGAACCGAACCCGGCAGCGACCACGATCTGCAGGCTGAAGCTGCGGCGGAGCCGATACCACGCCGAACCGTTGCGAAGCGCCTCCAGCACCGCATGCGCCGGCACCACCAGCGGTGGCGGCAGGATGCTGGCCATGGTCGCGAGCAGCAAGCCCCCCGTGGACCCCAGGATGGCGTTGCCGAAGCCGACCAGGAAGGCCGCAGCGACCAGGATCGCCTCGCCTGGCCCGAACTCCATCAGCTTCGCCCGAAGGCCGCCTGAGCGAAGACGTCCAGGTAGTCGATCAGCCGATCCGAGGCGGACGCCGCCGCATCGGCACCGCCATCGGCGATCGCCTGCATCAACCCCGCATGATGTGCCGCCGACTCCGAAAGGTCTTCCTGATCGCGATACGCATGCCAGAAGCGCCGCGAGTGCGCGTGAAGCTGCGCCGCTGCGCGCGCCGTGAAGGGATTGCGGCACGCCGTCGCGACAAGCTGGTCGCAGGCGCGATCGCAGGCGAGGAACCCGTCGATGTCGTCGCGTGCTGCCGCCGAGACGATCTCCTCGGCAAGCCGGCGGAAGCCGTCGCGTTCTCCCCGCGTCGCACGCCGTGCCGCGCTCTCCGCCAGGAGCCGGTCGATCGGCCGCCGTGTCTCGAGCTGAAGGCGGAACTGGCCGGCATCGATCGAGCTAACCAGGACGCCGCGCTGCGGCAAGACGATGAGGAGACCCTCCGAATCCAGGCGCTTGATCGCCTCGCGGATCGGCATGCGGCCGATGCCGAGCTGGCGCCCGAGCCCAGCCTCGGAAACCACCGCGCCCGGCTTCAGGCGAGCCGTGACGATCAGCTCCTCGAGACGCTGATAAGCCTGGACGGCCAGCGTCGGCGGCGACGGCTCGGCTGCTGCCTCGTCGACACGTCGGCGAAGGGCGGTCACGGCAACAGCCGCCCTCAGGCTGCCTTCGCCAGGTTGGGCCGCGTCGCCAGCGCCTTCCGCATCGCATCCTCGACATGGCGCCGCTCGGCGCCTTCGAGCGCGAGCCTGGGCGGGCGCGTCCGTTCGTTGCCGCGGCCGGCGATCGCCTCGCAGAGCTTGATGCACTGGACGAGGTCGGCACGCGCATCGAGATGCAGCAGCGGCATGAACCAGCGATAGATGGTCATCGCCTCGTCGAAGCGGCCGGCGCGCGCCAGCGCGAACAGCTCGTTCGACTCCTTCGGGAAGACGTTGGAGAGGCCCGAGACCCAACCGACGGCGCCGAGCATGATCGCTTCAAGCACGACGTCGTCGAGGCCGCAGAAAAGCGTGAAGCGGTCGCCGGTGAGATTCACGAGGTCGACGAAGCGCCGCGTATCTCCGGAAGATTCCTTGATCGCGACGATGGTCTTGACGTCGGCGAGCTTGGCGACGATCTCCGGCACCAGGTCGTTCCCGTAAGCCGGCGGGTTGTTGTAGAGCATGATCGGAAGATCGCTCGCCGCGCCGAGCGAGCGGAAGTGCTGGACGATCTCGTTCGGCTTGGCCGAATAGACCATCGCCGGCATCGCCATCAGCCCGTCGATGCCGATCTTCTGCGCGTCGCGCGCATACTCTCGGGCAAGCTCGGTCGTGTACTCGGCAACGCCCGAGACCACCGGCACTCGCCCGCGCGAGACATCCTTGGCGAGCTTCAGCATCTCGCGCTTCTCCTCGGCGCGAAGCGCGGTGTTCTCGCCGACGGAACCGCAGACAATGAGGCCGTTAACGCCATCTTCGATCAGCGCCGACATCACCTTCCGGGTCGCCTCGTAGTCGACCTTGAAGTCCCTGTCGAACTGGGTCGTCGCTGCGGGAAAGACGCCGGTCCAAGAAATTCCCATGGTTCCCTCCTGGTGTTCCGACACTGATATACGAGTGATATACGAGTTGCAAGCCCCGCCATGTGCCGTCTAGCCCGGCCTATTCACGGGCGAGCATGATTTGAATTGCGGCGATGGAAGGCGATCAGATGGCATGCTTTGTCGTTGCGCCTTTTTCATCGCGGGTTGGTTTGTCGGGTGTCGGGTTATTGGTTTGGGATTGAGGGAACGGGTGTT